>TARA_B100000963_G_scaffold52677_2_pt1 | contig 19206 bp, 19 predicted proteins | sample TARA_B100000963 | Tara Oceans TARA_B100000963 (sample SAMEA2622097) | marine metagenome | biome: marine biome (ENVO:00000447); feature: surface water layer (ENVO:00002042); material: "saline water (ENVO:00002010), including plankton (ENVO:xxxxxxxx)" | depth 5 m | reverse complement strand
AAAAAAACTGCTGAAGTAAAGTACTTTGAACTTCACGGTCCAAGCGACTAGGTTTAATTTTTACTTGACATTAAAAAAATCTGGATTCTGAACTCTTACAATCGGGTGTTAATTATACTGTTGTAAATTGACCCAAACGTATAGCTTAAGCCAATTGAAAATCTTGTTTCATAATCTGTTGCAATCTGTCTTTGTTGTAATAAAAGTTCCTCAATAGATGTGCTACCTGCAGCCAAATTGTATTGCTCCCTGATTAAATTAATGTTGCCCGAAAGCCTTAACGCAAGCCCTTCAAATATTCTGAAGTCCAAATCACTTCTGAACGAAAATCTTTTTTTTGACCCGTCGTTCAAATATTGTGTTGCGTTAATAGATGTACTAATATTGCCCCATTTCTGTCTGAAACGAATATTCATACTGAGAGTTTGTGAGGTCAAGTTTTGTTTTTCAAAGCCGTATATGGTTTTTTCAATGTAATTTCTTTTTCCAAAACCTACTCTGTAAGCAAGCGTAATTTCTTTACTCAATACATCTTCATAGGGAAAATAACTGTATTCAATAGCAGGAGAGAGGTAACTGCTAAAATCAAGGTTTTCATATGTGTTTTGAGAAGCCCCAAAAAATACTCCTGTTGAAAAGTGATCTGAAATACTTCTAACTACTCTTCCTCTAATTCTAGTGGTTTTTCGATTGCTCGTATAAACATTATCATCACTGTAATATCTTCTATTTGATTCACTTCTTTCCAATTCAATACCAATTCTCCAATCAGGAGTTAGTTTATCAATTTCAAATTCAATATCATACCTATTGGTTTTTCTACTTTCTTCTCTATCACTATTATAGGAACCGGATAATTCAAAAACCCAATTTTTCCATTTTTCATCATCAATTATTGATTTGTCAAAATTGGAATCAATATCTAATTTTAAACTATAATCAGCCTTGTCCAAAAATGGAACTAATGCTAATTTTAGTTTGTTAAGAAGCTTTTCCCTTAATGTGCTTGAAGTGTCATTTGCAAACCCAATTGCTAATGTTGTTGAGCTTAATTCCTTATACTCATTATTACCGTCAATTTTAATTTCAAATGCACGCGACCCTGCAGGGTTCCAAACATCTCTAACGAAAATTTCAATATCTGCTAGGTCTTGATCTCTTACATACTCTAAAAAAGAAGTTTGTTGCTTCAAATAGTTTTCATCACACCTACAGTCAATGTAAGCCTTTATTTTCTCTACTTGAGCAAAAGAAAAAAATGGGATAATCAGTATTATTAAAACTATATTTTTCAATTAAATTCTAATTTATAGGCCTAAACATTTGAACAGAGTTATTTAATATGTCTCCCACAAAAATATTCCCTTTTTTATCAATTTGAACATCATGATATCTAGCTTTCGGTCCACTATATGATCCTGATCTCCCGAATCTTGATTTTAAATTAAGATCCAGATCAAAATGGATGATATCGGAACCAACCGGTTCTCCATTTTCTCTTACAGTATAATCAATGCCCACAAGTAAATTCTCAAGGTTGTTTACATTTATTGAGTAGAGTTGACCTACTGATTTATTTTTCCATTGTGCGATAAAGTTTCCTAAAGAATCAAATTTTTGAATCTTATTGTTTTCTCTATCAGCGACATAAACATGACCTTTATCATCTAAATCCAAGGCATGAGGAATATTAAATTCACTTTTACTATTTCCATATATTCCCCACTCAAAAAGATAATCTCCGTTCTTTGAAAATTTTATTATTCTGCTATTACCATAACCGTCACTTACATAAAAAGAACCATCTTTAGCAACTGCTATATCTGTAGGCAAATTAAAATGGTTCTCATCGTTTCCAGGCTTGTTTTTTTCTCCAATTATCATAACTTGATTGCCTAATGGGTCGAATTTTATAACTTGATGCAAACCAACATCGCTCACCCAGATATTACCTTCTCTATCAACTTCCAAGCCATGTGGCATAATAAAAATATCTGAGCCCCACGAGTTTATAATTTTTCCTGAGTTTGTGTCAATTTCTAGAATTGTATTTTCTTTTATTGTTTCTGTTGGCATTGGATTTTGCCACGATCTTGAACCTCTGTGGAAAACCACTAAATTTTGATTGGAGTTCAGCGCTAAACCTGTAGGATTTCCAAATTTCACATCAGGGCTAACTAGAGGCCAGTTATTGACTAACTCGTATTGGCCTGCTGTCTTGTTTTCAACGGAGCAGCTGTAAATAATCAAAAGTAAGAGTAGTAGGTTTCTCATTTAAATTTTCGACATTAAAAAACTGGGTAAAAGTATGAAATTTAAATTGTCCAACAGTGCTTTTCAAACCTGTAATTTAATTGAAAATTTAATTATCTTGTAATTGTTATGAAAACCTCTATGAAGATAAAACTTATTATAAAACCTTTACTCTTTGTGTCGTCTTTACTCATTTCTTTTTCTTCAATGTCGCAATGGGGGGTTGCATATAATTCAGGTTGGGGAAACAGGGGATTGGAGTCATATCCAAACTTTTTTAAATCAATTGATTATGTTGGTGATGGTATTAATGGCCACCGATTAGACATTTATTACCCTAAAGAACTTAAAATTAACCTAAATAACCTTGGAGTATTGGCACTCAATCAACAATATGATAAAATAGATGAGGTTGTTAGTAATTTTAAAACCATAAAGAAAAAATATCCATGTGTTGTTGTAATTTACGGAAGTGCATGGCGTGGTAATGCAGGAAAAGACGGTTCACTACATCACATCAAAGATGCCGCAAAAAAATTGCTAAAAAACGGTTTTATTTTAGTTACGGTGAATCACAGATCTACTAACTCACATGCCTTTCCTGCACAAATTCATGACATTAAAGCGGCAATAAGATATTTAAAAGGTAATTCAGAAGCTTTAAATATTGACCCCAACTTCATTGCGGTCCAGGGATATTCATCTGGAGGACATTTAGCAGCTTTTATGGGTGCATCATCATACTTAGACAACTTTGAATATAATGGAAAAGAAATTGATTTGAATGGATCATTGGGAGATCACCTAGACCAAAACAGTGATGTTCAAGCGGTAGTTGATTGGTATGGTCCAACAGATCTTTCAAAAATGGATGACTGTTCAGCAGTAGTACGTCAAAAAAGAAACAGTGATGCGCGCATTGCATTTATTGGTGGACCAGTTAATGAAAATAAAATTACAATTCAATTAGCAAATCCCATTACTTACCTAAATCCCAAAACACCACCTTTTTTAATTTTTCATGGTGCTAAAGATACAGCTGTTCCGGTGTGCCAAAGTGAAATGCTCCACAGTGCATTAATTGAAAAAGGATTGTCATCAAAATTAATCATTGAAGAAGAAGGTGTGCACTCTGGAACAAATGGTAAGATGTTTGCTAAGAAAAATCTTGACATCATGACAAACTTTATAATTGATCACTACAATAAGTCAAAAGGAATAAGTTATTCTGACTAAATTGATTGCAAGACCCCATTAAGAATTCATTTTATATTATTGATTTTTCTTGTTTATTTTTGAAATAAATAGCCAAAAGTTGAACTACTGGGGTCATCAGTACCCAACTTGACTGTGATTGAAAAGTGATAGGGTTGCCATTGATTTTAAAAAGTGTAGGATTATACCAAGAACCTAGCGGTTGAAGCGGAGCCCATGAGAGGTCTCCGTTCGAACCTAGTTGTAAGTGATAAAAAAACGATTCAACATAAATGTTTTGGGCCACGAACCACAAAAACAATACCGCTGTAGCTTTCCATTCCCATTTTAAAAATACCGATCCTCTTTCTTTAAATAGCTTGTCAACTAACAGTATGCCAACCCATACAATGAACACGTCTGCCAGTGAATTCATCAGCCAATTAACATTTTGAGGGACTGCACATGATAAAGCAATACTTCTCCTTTGATCGACTTCTAATCCCCCTCCTAGTCCATAAGTAAGCCATATTTCCCAACCTATAGCAGCAATTACAAAGGACCATATTAAAACTTTTGACACATATGATATGTTTTTTTTTAAAAAGATGTGCCTTAATAACAAAAAAACGGGAATGGATGCTGCGAAGTATAAACGGACTACAATCCAAAACTCAAAATCATTTAGGCCACAAAAAGCAAAAACATCATTTATCACAATGTTAAGTATTTAAGCATGCGCGTCAATTATTTTTTTGATAAACTCGCCAAGCTTAGATGAGTCAATCCACCTGGCTACTATGACCAATTGTTGGTCGGGAATAATGACTACGTAATTACCTCCAAACCCTGCCCCATAAAAAATATTTTCAGACAACTCTGGCCATTTTCTATCCCCTTTATTAAGCCACCACATGTAACCGTAAGAACTATTATTTTCTGAGGGTTTTGTCATTAAATCAATCCATGTTGGTGATATTATGTTATTTTCTTCCCAAAAACCACCTCTCAAAAATAACAAGCCAAACCTTGCATGATCAAGCGCGTTAATAAAAATACCACCTCCAAAATGACCTCCTCCACTAACAGACTGAACTTGATATCCGTCAATTATAACTTTTGATTCATTATACCCATACCACCTCCAGGTTGTTGAAGCTCCAATGGGATCCATTACAGTTGTTTTTAAGACCTCTGGAAGTGGTTTTCTGAAAACATTGAGCAATGAATATGAAAGTAAATTTACTCTAACGTCATTGTATTTATATGCTTTTCCGGGCTTGGGAATATTTTGAGTTTTTAGTTCCTCAATACTCAATCCTCTCTTGGGCCTATCAGCCCAATCATATGTGCCAAAAAGGTTTCCTTTCCATTGAGAAGACTGATTTAATAAATGGTGCCAAGTAATAAGTTGATTATGATCCGAATCAAATTTTCCATCCCAAACATAATCTTTTAATTTACTGTCTAAGCCTATCAACCCTTTTTGAAAAGCAATACCAGCAACAGTAGATAGATAGCTTTTAGTGACACTAAATGTCATGTCTACTCTGTCAACATCGCCCCATTTACCAATTATGTAACCATTTTTGATTATAAGACCATTTGGTTTTCCCCTATATTTTGTTGGTCCCTTAATTTCAAAATATGGTTCATTTCCGAATGCTTTTTTTATTGCATTTTCTAAGTTAGTATCTACACTATTCTCGTTGCGTATTGCAAAATTTATTGCTTTATCAATTTTATGATTGTCGATTCCAAAATCAATTGGCTTTTTTTCTTCCCAAGATTTTCCTGGATAATAGAGTTTTTGAGCATAAACAGAGGAGCTCAAGAACAAGATTATATACAATATTGTTTTTCTTAAATCCATAATTTAAAATTATAATTATTTTTTATTTTTATTATATGCATATTAAGATCGCTCCTTTAATTATCATGCTACTGGCAATATGCTTGTCTTTAGTTGTTCCAGGTTTATTAGAAATACAAAGTCCTATAATTAAGTTAATTATTTATCTTACTTCAACGGCGCTATTGTTGTATTCAGTTTATTTGTTCGAGACAACCAAAAAACCATAAGAATATTTTAATAATTGAAAAACAAAATTATCCGACCTAACAAACAGATTTACGAAGACTATACTGAAGAAGACTTCAAGGTGTGGAAGCTTTTATTCAACCGACAAATTGATACTCTAAGGGATGTTGTTGCAATTGAATTTTTAGATTCATTAAAAGCAGTGGGCTTCAAAGCTGAAACAATTCCAAAGTTCGATGAGGTGAATAAAAGGCTTTACAATTTAACAGGGTGGAAAATAACAACAGTTCCTAACATTGCTGATTCTAAAGAATTTTTTTATAATCTTTCTAAAAAAAGGTTCACAACCACATGTTGGCTCAGATCTATGGAAGAAATTGACTATTTAGAGGAACCTGATATGTTTCACGATGTATTTGCCCACGTCCCACTTTTATCAAATAAATCTTACACCGAATTTTTTTACGAGCTTGGAAATATTGGGGTCTCCGTAATAAATAACCCCGACAAATTGTTACGGCTTCAGAGGTTATATTGGTTTACAATTGAATTTGGTCTTATTAGATCAAAAGAGCTTTATAAAATTTATGGTGCTGGAATTATTTCCTCTAAAGAAGAGTGTAAAAATGTAATGTATAAAAATTCAATAAAAAGACAATATGATGTTAGTGAAATAATGAATGAGCCCTTTAGGACTGACCAACTACAAGAAAAATACTTTGTTATAGATTCCTTTCAACAATTAACCAATTCAATTGAAGAAATAAGAAACTCAATCTAAGCAACCACAAAAAATTTAGAATTGTTGAAATTGAAATTACAATATTAAAATCATTCCACACTTTGACCTCTGTGGGGTTTTAGCGTCGCTTTAAAAAACTCTAAGTCTTCTTTTAAAACAATAGCATAAGTATAATTATGAATATCACTAAGTGATTTCGTGCCATGTTCAAATAGTTTTTTATTCTCGAGTTTGAAAAATTCTTCAAGATGCTTTTGATGGTGTTGAGCAGTTTTTTGTGAGAAGGGACCTCTAAAATCCCAAATCAATTTAATTTTTTTCAATCTTGATATTTATTTAATAAAAGTACAAACAATCTTTTTCAAATTTAAATTGAACAGTAAAGCATTTCTTGTTTATGTGTTAGGCATCATTTTTTTACTTTTTTGACTTTTTGACAGATTTATTTTTTTTGGTATCTTATTTGCGTATTTGATATCAGAACAAATTTAAATCATGAATACAACTGAAAAATTCTACAAAAAAGCTGTTCATAGACTCGATGAGGGTGCAACAATTAATGAGCTTTACGAACTGCTGTATAGGTATGAAAGACTGGAGGATTACGATGCTTGTGCTGGAATTCACAAAGCAATCAAAGACAGGTCAGGAGAAAAAAACCGCAATTAATATTTCTAATTCATTTCTAGTCTCAAAATCATAAAAATTCAATAAATGAAAAAAATTTTTGTTCTTTTTTTGTTTTTAACTGGCTACTTACAGTCTCAAGTTATCTCAGTAGAATTAGTGCAATCTCACATTAAAATTCTATCATCTGATGAAATGGAAGGCAGAAAAGCGGGTACTAGGGGAATTGAAAAGGCCGCAAAATATATTGAATCTGAATTTCAAAAAATGGGTCTATCTAAATTTGGCAATAATCAAAATTACAGGCAAAACTTTAAGTCCCAAGGTATGGAGCTGTTCAATGTTATGGGGCTTCTCAAGGGGAACAGTAAAGCCAAAGAAATTATAGTGATTTCAGCACACTATGATCACCTGGGAATGGATCAAAAACTTCAGGGTGATAAAATTTATAATGGAGCTAATGACAATGCCTCAGGGGTTTCCGCCGTCCTTGCAATTGCAGATTATTATTCAAAAAAAAGAACAAATGAGCGAAGTCTCTTGTTCATTGCTTTTACCGCTGAAGAAATGGGATTAATTGGGTCAAACTATTTTGGAACAACTATTCAACCTGAAGATTATGTTACTGGCATAAATATTGAGATGATTGGGAAAGAGTCACCCTTTGGTCCTAATACCGCGTGGCTCACAGGTTTTAACCGCACAACTTTAGGTCAAATCATTCAGAAAAATCTGGCAGGATCCGAGTTTCAACTGTTTCCTGATCCATACAAAGATTTTAATTTATTTTTCCGGTCTGATAATGCCGCATTAGCAAAAATTGGAATCCCTGCTCATACAATTTCAACCAGTCCCATGGATAAAGATTTAGACTATCATAAAGTAACAGATGAACTTGGTACCGTAAACTCATACATTGTTTCAAAAACAATTGAGGCAATAATTATGGGAACTAAATCAATTGTTATGGGCAAAGAAACTCCTTCCAGACCAAGAGTTTCAATGCAGATGAAGTAATCCTAAACAATCATTTATTTATTTTTTGTTTCTAAAATTTATTCCACTAATTTTAAGACAAATAATTGTTTATGTCTAAAAAATCAAGAAGAAATTTCTTAAAAAAATCATCCGTAATAGGAGCTGGAGTTTTTATTGTCCCAAGAAATGTTTTAGGAGGCCAGGGCTATACTTCACCAAGTGACCAGTTAAATTTAGCCGCTATTGGTTCTGGAGGTAAAGGCACTAGTGATATAATGAATGCCTCTGTTAATGGAAGAGAACGTGTCGTTGCATTATGCGACGTTGATTTTTCGGGCAGTGCCAAGAGGAGTATTGAAAATTTTCCTAAAGCTAGGTTGTTTTCAGACTACAGAAAAATGCTTGAAGAGGTTAAAGAAATTGATGCTGTTACAATTTCAACACCTGATCATGTTCATGCTCCAGCAGCAGTATTTGCGATGAATAGGAACAAGCATGTTTATGTTCAAAAACCTATAACACATAACATCCGGGAAGCAAGAGTGCTAACTGAATTGGCTAGAAAACAAAAAGTTGTCACCCAAATGGGTAACCAGGGAGGCTCCAACCCATTACTAAATATGGTTCAAAAATGGGTTGATTCTGGAAAAGTTGGTAAGATTTCTGAAGTTAAAGTTTGGACAAACAGGCCTGTGTGGCCTCAAGGAATCAAAATGCCCGATCCTGATGTAAGTTTAAAACCAAAATCGTTAAACTGGGATCTATGGCTTGGCCCAGCGAGTGAAAAACCCTATACACCAAACTTACATCCATTTAATTGGAGGGGCTGGTGGGATTACGGTACTGGAGCATTAGGAGACGTTGGGTGTCACCTAATAGATATTCCTTTTAGAACACTTGGTCTTAAGTATCCTAAAGATGCTGAATGCAGCGTTGGTAGTGTTTACACGAGAATGTGGAGTGCTGATTATCATCCTGAAGGATGTCCACCATCATCACTAATAACAATTAATTTTGATGCAACGAAAAAAAATAATACCCCAATGACAATGACTTGGATGGACGGGGGAATAAGACCACCACACCCTGAAATTATCCCTCCGAATGCTGATATAGGCGGCCCCGGAAGCTTAAATGGAGTATTAATGATTGGAGATAAGGGCATTATATCAACCAACATTAATGACAGTTCCCCCCTTACGCCCAAACTGTATTTATACAATGGTGAAACTGAATTTGGTCCAGAAACTGAAAAGATGGATGAGCCTGAATACGGTCATCAAAGAAAGTGGGTTGATGCATGTAAAGCCGGATTCAACAGTTCAGAACATAAAGAACTAACTTCGTCATTTGATTATGCTGGGCCAATGACAGAAACTGTTTTAATGGGTAATCTAGCAATTAGAAGCTACATGCTAAGAAAAGAAAACAGCAAAGGTAATTTAGAGTTCTTCGCTAGAAAGAAACTACTGTGGGACGGAGAGGGAATGAAAATCACAAATTTAGATGAAGCAAATCAGTTTGTTACTAGAAATTACCGTGATGGATGGACAGTCTAGTTGGAGCTTGAAATATTAAAGATCAGGTCAAATCATATTAAGATAAAACATTTGGCTCTCTACTAATTAGATTGTTGATTTAGTTATATTTGGGCTTTCGATTTTTTAATGAAGCCATACAAAAACAAAAATTCTACAAAAAAAGGTCAAATAACATCCATGTTTAACTCCATCTCTGGAGAGTATGATTTTTTAAATAAAATAATGACTTTTGGAATTGATGAAGTTTGGAGAAGAAAGATTTATAAAATTGCGAAGGAATCAAATCCAAAAATAATCCTTGATTTAGCAACAGGAACCGCGGACATTGCTATTGAACTAGCCAACATTCAAAATGCTAAAATTATTGGAGTTGACATTTCGAAAAAAATGTTAAATGTTGGTTCCAAAAAAATATTAAAAAAAAATTTGAAGTCAAAAATACACTTACAGCTGGGAGATGCAGAGAATATTGATTATCCAGATAAATATTTTGATGTTGTCACTATTGGATTTGGAGTTAGAAACTTTGAAAACTTAAAAGTTGGCCTAAAAGAAGCTTTTAGAGTTTTAAAAAAGAATGGAAAAATAATAATTCTCGAAACATCTGTTCCAAAAAATCTAATTATTAGATTTTTTTATAAAATATTTGTCAGGATATTTGTGACAACGCTTGGCAAACTCTTTTCAAAGGATAAAAGTGCTTACAATTATTTGCAAAAGTCTGCTGAAAAATTCCCTTATGGATCGAGTTTCGTTTCAATTCTTGAAACAGTTGGATTCAAAAACTCAATTGTTGAGTCACAAATGTTTGGTGCAACATCAATTTATACCGCTGAAAAATAAATGAGCTTGAAAATTAAATTTAATTCTGTGTCTAATGACACTTTTTTCAACGATATTAATTCTTTTTACATTAAAAAAATCCCCTTTGTGGCATACAGAAAAAAAAACTCTGACTTTGTGAGATGTATAAAAGATGAAAATCCTAAAAAATTAAAATCAATTAATGATGTCCTTAATGGATTTTTGTTCATGCCGTTTGATAAGAATGAAAATGGGTATAAACTTGGATTGGAAAACTCTTTTTCAACTAAGCTAAAACTAAAGCCGATCCCTAATTTGATCTATCCGTCTATTAAAAACCTTATTAAATACGAAAAACAAAAAAAAAGATATTTAAACTCTGTTTCTATAATTAAAAAAAACCTTAGTCTTAATTTTTCTAAAGTGGTTTTTACAAATATTTTTGATTTAGAAAAAGGCAAAAAAAATCCAATTAGATGTTTTAGAAACCTTTTGAGTTTACATTTAGATGCGTTGTGTTATTTGTTTTTTCATCCTGATGAAGGTTGCTGGTTAGGCGCAAGCCCCGAAACACTTATAAATTTAGATGGTAGCAACTTAAAAACTGTTGCGCTAGCTGGGACAAAAAGACCTGAATGTGAAGACTGGTCTCAAAAAGAATATACTGAGCAAAAAATAGTTGAAAAGTACATTCTGGACAAACTAAACCCGCTATGTAAGCAAATTAAAATTACAAAGCCTGAAACAATTAAAGCTGGAAGCATTGAACATCTAAAATCAACAATTACAGCAATAACAAAATGTTCTCCATCTAAACTAATTGACTTAATACATCCAACTCCTGCAGTATGTGGTTCCCCTTTTAAAAGAGCTGTAAAAGAAATTAAGGAAGTAGAAAAACACAGCCGATCTTTTTACACTGGTTATTTGGGTCTTCTTAACGGCTCAGACTGCGAAACATATGTTAATTTAAGGTGTGCAAGAATTAAAGATGATGGGAAAACTACTCTTTATGCTGGTGGAGGTATCACAATTGACAGTATTGCTGAATCTGAATGGAATGAAATTGTTTCCAAAGCTGAAACAATTTTAAAAATCTTTTCCAATTAATCTGAAAATTCATTAGTAAATTTGCAAAGAATTATGTTCCCTGTAATCCCCTCTGCTCAAACCTTGATTCTTTTTCTTGAAAAGTACGAGATTACTGATGTTGTTATTTCTCCTGGCTCACGAAATGCTCCACTTGCAATTGGATTTGCTTCAAATAAGAGTTTTAATTGCTACAGCATTATTGATGAAAGATCTGCTGGATTTTTTGCTGTTGGAATCGCACAGCAAAAACAAAATCCTGTCGTTCTTTTATGCACCTCAGGCTCTGCTGTCCTTAATTACTATCCTGCAGTATCCGAAGCATATTATAGTGAAATTCCGTTAATTATTTTATCAGCTGACAGACCGCAATATAAGATTGACATAGGTGATGGCCAGACAATAAACCAGTCAAAAGTTTTTGAAAAAAACATCTTGTGCTCTGATAATTTAGTTCAAGATGTGACACATCAATCTAATGAAATTCTAAAAAGCAATAAACAGAGTTTATTAAAAAAGAAATCCAATTTAAATTTTATTAGAAATGCACAAAAAAAAACACAAACCAAAAATCAAGAAATTATAAAAAAAATCGTCTCAAGCTGTTTAAGGTATAATAAACCTGTCCATCTAAACATTCCGTTCGAGGAGCCGCTATATGATTTTATTGAAAAGCCTAATATTAAAATTCCTGATCTCAAGCGCCCTAGATTTGATATTGTTAAAGAAAAAGTCAACTACAAGTCTTTTCAAAAAAACTCTAAAGTATTGGTCTTAATTGGATGTCAGAAACCAGGCGTAATATCCACGAAAACAGTTGAAAGTTTGGTCAGTACCAAAAATGTGGTTGTTCTAACAGAAACCACATCTAATATTCATCATGATCGTTTTTTTGAGAACATTGATAAAATAATAGCACCTGTAGAGCATCTTGAAAACAAAAATGAAATTTTTAAAAGTCTTATGCCCGAGCTATTGATTACGATTGGAGGTATGGTTACCTCAAAAAAAATAAAAAATTTCTTAAGAAATTCGACTAAAACCAAACACATTCACTTGGGGGATGAAAAAGCTAATGACACATACTTCAAAAATGTTTTACCATTAAATGTTGAGCCCAACGAGTTTTTCTCAAATTTCTCGTTTATAGAAAACAAAAGCTTAAACTATTATGATGTTTGGGATAAAATTCAGTCCAAAAGGGAAGTTGCACATAAAGAATTTATACAAAATATTCCTTTTTCTGATTTGCTAGCATATTCTTACATAGTAGACTTTATACCAAAAAACATACAAATTCAAGCTGCCAACAGCTCAACAATAAGGTATTTGCAACTTTTTAAAATGAAACAAGGCAATCTTATGTATTGTAACAGAGGAACGAGCGGAATTGATGGATCTACATCTACAGCTGTGGGAGCTTCAGTTGTTAGTTCAGAACCTGTATTGCTAATAACTGGTGATTTGAGTTTCTTTTATGACTCAAATGGGCTTTGGAATGATTATGTGAATGCTAGTTTTAGAATAATAATAATTAACAATGGTGGAGGTGGAATTTTTAGGATTCTCCCTGGTTTTCAGAACAACAAGCTGTATTCAAAATATATTGAAACTAGCCAAAACTTGAAAGCAAAACAACTCGCCAAACTTCATGGATTCAAATACCAAAACAGAAAGACAAAATTTGGTTTAAAACTAGCATTAAGGAATTTTTTTAAGCCTTCTAATAAACCAAAAATATTAGAAATCTCTACCAGCTCTGAAACTAGTTCGGAAACGTTAAAATCTTACTTCAAATTTTTGTCAAAGTCAGAATTACAACGTTAAATAAAGCAGTATATTTATCAAAAAATCAATGTTGAATTCTATGTGGAAAAATATCAAAGAATACTCTGATATTAAATTTGAATATTACGGTGGGGTTGCAAAAATTACTATTAACAGGCCTAAGGTTTACAATGCTTTCAGACCCGAAACCAACATTGAAATGCTTGATGCTATGGATATCTGCAGAGAAAGAAATAATATTGATATAGTTGTTATTACTGGTGAAGGTGATAAAGCATTTTGTAGCGGTGGAGATCAAAACGTAAAAGGCTCTGGTGGATACATTGGTAAAGATGGTGTTCCCCGACTAAACGTTCTTGACCTACACAAAAAAATAAGAGAAATTCCGAAGCCTGTAATAGCTATGGTTAATGGTTACGCTATCGGAGGAGGTCATGTGTTACATGTGGTTTGTGATCTCACAATTGCAAGTGAAAATGCAATTTTTGGACAAACTGGCCCTAAGGTAGGAAGTTTCGATGGAGGATTTGGTTCGTCATATTTAGCTCGTCATGTAGGTCAGAAAAAAGCTAGAGAAATATGGTTTTTATGTAAACAGTATTCTGCTGCTGAAGCTAAAGAAATGGGAATGGTAAATGAAGTTGTTCCTTTAAAAAAACTAGAAAAAACAGTATTAAACTGGTGTAAAATCATGCAAAAAAGAAGTCCATTGGCTTTAAGAATGATAAAAAGAAGCTTAAATGCCGAGTTAGATGGACAACATGGCCTTATGCAATTAGCTGGTGACGCCACTTTGTTATATTACCTAACTGACGAAGCGCAAGAAGGAAAAAATGCTTTTTTAGACAAAAGAGATCCTGATTTTAAAAAGTACCCGAAGTTCCCATAGTTTTCAACTCTGATCTTATTTAAAATGGCTAAAATTTTAATACCATGGATAAAAGCGGCCAGACTTAGGACAATACCTCTTTCTGTTTCGGGAATCCTAATAGGTTCATTTGCTGCGTATGCTGATGGATTATTTAACATCTACATATTTTTACTATCAATTTGCACTACGATTTCCTATCAGATACTTTCTAATTTTGCAAATGATTTTGGAGATGGCATCAAGGGTACAGATAAAAATAGAGTTGGCCCCACTAGATTAATTCAATCTGGTCAAATCTCAAAAAACAATATGATAATAGGAATTAAAATATCTGTATTTGTTTCGTTTGTTCTTACAGTTTTATTAGTATATAACTCTTTCAAAGGAAACCTTTTCAATATGGCTTTCTTTTTTTTCCTGGGCGTTCTTGCTATTATTTCTGCGATTAAATATACTGTTGGCAAAAATGCATATGGTTATCTTGGTTTTGGGGACTTTTTTGTCTTTACTTTTTTTGGTCTAGTAAGCGTTATGGGTTCCTATTTTCTTTACAGTTCAGATTTAAAAGTGGACCTAATCTTTCCCTCGATGACAATTGGATTTCTTAGTGCGGCTGTCTTAAATCTGAATAATATGAGAGATATGAGAAATGACATGATGTCAAAAAAAAATACAATTGCCGTAAAGCTGGGGGCCAAAAACTCCAAAATATACCATTACATGCTAATTCTTCTATCTATAGTCAATGTTTTGATATTTCATTTCATGACAGAACAAAACTCCTTGTTAAATATTGTAATGGTAGTTTCTATTATAGCTGTGCTGTTCTACCATATTTTTCAGGTGTCTATTTTATCTAAAGAAATAGATTTTGATAAACTTCTCAAGCCTCTTGTTCTCACTACTTTTTTTTATTCACTTATTATTTCATCTAATTATATCCTAAATTAATGCGTGCAACCTTCTTCAAACATGTGTTAAAATTCAAAATGCCTAGCGGTACATCAAGGGGCGTTTTAAATCAAAAAGAAAGCTGGTTTATCCTTATCCAAAAAGAAAAACAAATTGGGGTTGGGGAGTGCAGCATTATTCGAGGGTTAAGCCCAGATCCTTTAAATCAAATTGAAACTAAATTAGACTTTGTTTGTCAAAATATTAAGTTAGGTTTTAATAAGCTATCCAAATTTTTACAAAATTTTCCCTCAGTATTATTTGCTTTAGAAACAGCATACCTTTCATTAGATTGTAAAAAACCATATTTGTTTTCAGATTCTCTTTTTGTTCAAGGAAAAGAAGACATCCCTATCAATGGGCTAATTTGGATGGGTAGATTTGCAGACATGAAAAATCAAATAAAAAGAAAAATTGAAGATGGTTTTGGCTGTATAAAAATAAAAATTGGCTCTTTAGATTTTGATTTAGAGTGTCAACTTTTGAAAGAATTAAGACTAGAGTTTGGTGAGAAAGAGTTAATTCTTCGCCTTGATGCAAATGGAGCCTTTAGCTATGAAAATGCTCTAGAAAAACTAAAAAAGCTTTCCGATTATAACGTCCATTCAATCGAACAGCCAATATCGCCAAAACAGTGGATTAAAATGAATGATTTGTGTGAAAAATCACCAATTGATATTGCTTTAGACGAGGAGCTTATTGGGGTCCATTCAAAAACAGAAAAGAAAAAACTCCTTTCTACAATTAAACCAAATTATATAATTTTGAAACCCAGTCTTGTAGGTGGGTTTCAAGAATCTGATTCTTGGATTAGTATTGCAGAAGAACTGAATATCCGATGGTGGTCAACAAGCGCACTAGAAAGTAACGTGGGTCTAAATGCCATATCACAATGGGTTTTTAATAAAACTTCAACTACTCATCAAGGGTTAGGAACTGGTGAATTGTTTACTAATAATATAGATTGCCCGTTAGTAGTTAAAAGTGGAAAGCTACATTACGAGCCTAAAAAGAAATGGAACTTTAATTTTTTCAAGTAAATCTAATTTGAAGACAAGCTTTTTAAATAAATCTTTCAACCCTAACTTTAAAATTAACGGTAAGTTATTTAAAAGTTTAAGTATTTATAACTCGACATTTAATGATCGTGATAACTATCATGAGTTAACAATATTTCTGAATGAGTGGTTCAGTGAAAAAAAACACATCAATCTTGAAACCTCAGGAAGCACAGGCACTCCAAAAAAGATTAAAGTAAAAAAAGCTATCATGGTAGAATCAGCAAAAAAAACAGCAAAATTTTTTGGGCTCAATGAGGGAGATCGAGCATTACTTTGTTTGCCGATTAAATATATCGCTGGAAAAATGATGGTTGTAAGGTCCATAGTAGTTGGGCTTAACTTGTGCACCACTGAATCTATTGGCTATCCCTTAACAGAAACTACTGAGAATTATGATTTTGCGGCAATGGTTCCAAATCAGGCTGAAAAAAACATCAGTTCTTTAAGTAAAATAAAAATTTTACTAATTGGGGGTGCGCCGATAAGTAATGCGTTGTCTAAAGTTTTTCAATCTAAAACAAAGGGCGTATATGAAACATTTGGAATGACTGAAACAGCATCCCACATAGCTTTAAAAAATTTAAGTGCCGGAGAGAAAACGTTCAATGCAATGCCAGGTGTAAGCTTTGAGTCAAAATCTGATCTGCTAATTATCAACGCTCCGCATTTAAATAAGAATAAAATATTCACTAACGACATTATAGAATTGAAGTCCAAAAAATCTTTTATTTGGAAGGGACGAAAAGATTTTGTCATCAACTGCGGTGGAATCAAATATTTTCCTGAAATGATAGAAAAAAAAATTACTGTGCCTGAAGACAGTAAGTTTATAATTTGTGGAATTCCTGATCCAGTCTTGTTCCAAAAAATTGTAATTGTTTTTGAACGATCTAAACCTAAAAACACAAAGGGAATGTTTCGTAAATTAACAAAGTATGAAAGGCCTAAATTTATGTTTTGTCTCAAAAAATTTCAAAGAACAAATGAAAAAATTAACAGAAATATGGTAAGAGAACAAATTTTAAAACTTAGTAATGAAAATTAGATCTGATGAATTTTTCAATGTTATAACACATTTCTCAGGGCTTGTAATGAGCATTGTTGGAATTCCTTTTCTGGTTTTAGCTAACCAAAACTTAACGCCATACAGCTTATTTAGCATACTTTTTTTTTGTTTTGGTCTTTTATTTGTTTATGGGTCTTCGACCTTATACCACATAAATATCAACTCAAAGAACGCACATAAATATAGGATTCTTGACCACATTAGCATATTCTATTTAATTGCTGGATCATATGCTCCAGTATGCTTAATTACACTTTATAACGGATCAGGCTTGAAAATTTTTTTGTCAGTATTTATAATTTCTGTAATAGGTACAGTTTTCAAATTGTTTAAAACAGGTAAACATGAGAAACTTTCTCTTTTGCTTTATCTACTAATGGGCTGGCTTATCATAGTCGATATCAAGAATCTTTTTAATATAATTCCACCCTATGGGATGTTATTACTGGTAGTTAGCGGTTTATTTTACACAATTGGCACGTTTTTTTATAGTCGAACTAACATTAGGTACTCTCACGCTATTTGGCATCTTTTTGTGTTAGCAGGAAGTGTTACTCATTATTTTGCAGTACTTTTTTTTATCATTTAATTTTTAAATGGTCTTAATCTTTTTTAATTTTCTTAACCAAAATCAAAATTTGAAAAATATCTTTTTATTTTTATTCTCAATGGGGCTATTTGCTCAAGAAACCGAAATCCAAAACTATGAAATAATAAAATCTATAAATGATTTTGAAATCAGGTTCTATCCTCCCGCAATGAAAGCGAAAGTCACATCCGATAGAAACTTTGCGAAATTATTTCGTTACATAAGTGGAAATAATGAAAATAGTGAGAAAATTGCAATGACTGCCCCAGTTTATATGACTAGTAAAAACGGTAAAAACACAATGGAGTTTGTTTTGCCATCAAAATATTCTGAAAAAAACAAAGTGGAGCCTATTGACAACGATATCGAGGTTTACTTATCCAAACCTGGGTATTATGCTGCAATAAGATTTGGAGGGTATTCTAACTCCGAAAAGGTCAAAAAACATCATGATCTACTTATGAAAAAACTACTAGAAAATGGACTTAAGCCTTATTATGAAGAGCCTGTTTCTCTATCTTACAATAGCCCCTACAAGGTTTTTAACAGACGAAATGAGGTTCTAATTAGATTGGACTACTCTAATCCTTAGTTTTAAATGGAGTTTTTGGGTTCAAAATTTCTGAAATTAACACTTTAAGTCTTTCTTCAAAACTTGAAACTTCTTCTTTTACTATTTCAAAGTCACTAACTTTACCTTGTTTTTTTAGACTAAGCTTTATGAAACCTTTTTTAATATCCCTTAAGCAAATTAGCCCTGCTTGTATTTTTTTATACTTTTTATGGGTTTTAAGGAACATTAAACAATAACATAACAACTGCATTGATTTTGTTTTTTGTTCATCAAAAACTGAGTCCATGTCTCTCAAGTTTAATTCACCAGAACGAATAGCTCCAGTTTTATAGTCAATTATTCTAATTGCTCCATTTCTTTTGTCTATTCTGTCAACTATTCCCCTAACCTTAACTGGGAACTTCCATTTTTTATTATCGACAAGACAATTTAGTTCCTTTTCTAATGCAATAATTTGAATTTTGGCGCCTTGGGAGATATCTTGAATTTCATTCTTAACAATACTATAAATTGATTTTTTTATGACTTCAAAAATCACTAGTTCTTTACCAATCTCAAAGTCTAATTTATTTTTTAAAAACACTTCTTTTGAAATATCGTCAATGCTTTGAATAATCTTTAAAAGGTTTTTCTCATCCAGTGTCTTGTTGACATATGGCTTGTATATCAATTCTAAAATTTCATGAAAAACAACTCCGATCATCCTTGAACTTAAATCTGTTTCATCATCATGATCTTTTATATTGTGTAATTTGGTAAAGTAGAAATCAACTGGGTTTTTTATATACTTTTCAATTGAAGATGGAGAAAAGCCTTTCATGGCAATGTCTTTTAACTTATACATGGTGGCTGGAGATTTACTCAACTGGTTTTGAGTTTTATAATTTTCAACCTTAAGATTGGTTTCATAAAATGTGACATCTTTAGCATTTTCTAGTTCCAGCTGATAAATAAACCTACTTTTCTCCTTTTCAAAAATTCCGTTATTACTTGAGTTATAAATCAAAAAAATGTTTTTTGCTCTTTTTATTAACCTG
>TARA_B100000963_G_scaffold41477_1_pt1 | contig 19226 bp, 18 predicted proteins | sample TARA_B100000963 | Tara Oceans TARA_B100000963 (sample SAMEA2622097) | marine metagenome | biome: marine biome (ENVO:00000447); feature: surface water layer (ENVO:00002042); material: "saline water (ENVO:00002010), including plankton (ENVO:xxxxxxxx)" | depth 5 m | reverse complement strand
GAAGGTACTATGGCTCCAAAAGTAGCTGTAAAATCTAGATACGCATTGGTTGAAGCTGGTTTCCACCCAACAACTCAATATGAGAAGTTTACACTTAAAGGTTTCGCACTGTAATCTATAGATTCATAGAAACTATATTAAAAGGCCCTCTTTCGAGGGCCTTTTCTTTTTGGCAGACTTTGATAGATATATAATCTATATTAAATAATCAAACCCAAATTATGATTAATACTAACAAAGTTAAATTATTTGAAGAGTTTGCTGCTGGCGAGGTTTCTAACCCAGAACAAAATGTTGCTCCAGCTGCTAAAACTACTTCCGACACTGTTGCAGTCGATAAAGTTGCAGCAGAACCACAGGGCGCAGAATTAAGAGCAGAAATTATTAAAGATGTAGATACTATCCTGAATAATCTAGAAGCTCTATCCACAAGAATACAAGAAAATATCCAAAATTTATCGAAAGACATCAAAGAAGGTGTTGAGGTTGACCCTCTAGTTATCGAGGCTGTACAATCACTAGGTGTAGTTAATGAAGCTGATGAGCCTTCTAAGATTATGGACATTTTATTCTATGCACCAAAGGCAAGAAAAGCAATGGCCAAGGTTAACAAGATTAAGGATAACCAAATAGCGATAGACTTAGCTGCAGATAACTTAGATGGTAGTGATGAAAAGCAAAAGAAAAAGAAAGAAAAGCTACAGGTAAAAGCAAAGAAAGCTAAAGAACAAGCTGATGAGTTAGAGAAGACTATCAGAGATAAATTCGCCGACAGAGGTAAAATCGTTAAGAAAGCTATTACTAAAGTAGATATTGACGGTCAAGCTGAGAGAATTAAGAAGCTAACAGGTATGGAAGATGACCCAAAGAAAAAGAAAGCCCTAGCAGATCAATTCAAAGAAATCAAAACTAAGCAGAAAGAAGAAGAGAAAGCAATCGCTGACATTAATAAACTTTCTGCCGCTGAAAAGAAAAAGTTAGCCGCGAAGCAAAAAGAACTGAAGGCAAAGGATGAAGCTGTAGAAGTTGAAGAAGTTGAAGAAGGTAACGCATTCGGTGCTGCAAGAGCAGAAGCAATTGCAAAAGGTGAAGACAAATTCAAAGTAGGTGACGAAGAGTACGACGTTGAAGGTGTAGACGCTGACGATAAAGAAAATGCAAAAGAGTTTGCAGATGAAGAAGGTATCGAAGTAAAGGAAAAAGAAGAAGCTTCAGTTGAAGAAGAACTTAAAGGTCATGCTAAGAAAATGAAAGAAGACGGTGTTTCTGATGAAGAAATAAAAAAGATGCACCCAGAAGTTTCTGATGAAGATTTAAAAGAAGAAGATGAAGTAGAAGAAACTTCACATCCTGAAGTTCCACATTATCTTTCTGTATCAGAAAAAATGAAAATTATTTTAAAGAGATAAATTCGATTTAGAATTCTTTTTAGCAAGTATTAGAAACTCCTGCCTCTGTTGAAGTAGGAGTTTTTTACATTTCTTACGAAAGTCAACAGAAGATTTTAATATACGACTATCTACCATAGGTGCTTTTAAAGTATCATGATATTCTGGATGTACAAAATTCTCTAAGTCAAAATTCATAAACTTAGCTTTAATGGGTTTTAGACTAATTGCACAATACCAATCAATAGTATGATATGACTTCTTTAAACCTTTCTCAGTTAAAGCTCTATCATTAGCTATATCCCAATAAATTTTAGTAGAAGTTGTAGAATTAGGTCTTTGTGTTTTCAAGACACATTCCATAAACTGGTCATCATCAGACCATTTAGCAAGATTTCTATGAGTTATTAGAAACTTTCTTAAAAATCTAGGTAAATGCTTTAAAATAATACCGTATCGGTTCGCGGGCCAAGGGCCTCCTGTCTTCTCAATTCGTATACTCATATAGTATATTTATCTATGAAACATTTGAGCCATTTGATACTATAACAATTAAACTCATAGTTGTATGCAATCATTAAATCAGCTTTTTACCGAAAAATATCGGCCTAAAAATTTAAAAGAACTAATACTGCCTGATGCAGTAATGAATAAGTTTAAAGACGGACTAGTCCAGAATATGCTGTTTGCGGGCTCACCAGGGACAGGTAAGACTTCTTGTGCTAAAGCCGTTGTCAATCAGTTTGAATTGCCTTATTTGTACATTAACGCGTCCACAGACACATCTGTTGATGTAATTAGAACCAGAATTATTGATTTTTGTTCTACAGTGTCTATCATGGATAAACCTGGTACATTTAAAGTAGTTATTCTCGATGAGGTTGACGGTGTATCAGATCAGTTCTTTAAAGCACTTCGTGCTACAATGGAGCAATTTGCCTCTAATTCCAGGTTTATTGCAACATGTAATTATATTAATAAATTACCAGATCCTATTCTATCAAGATTTGAAGTTATTAACTTTGACTTTGATAAAGAAGAAGAAACAGAGTTAACAAAGAAGTATATTCGTAGAGTATATGAAATTTGTAAGCAAGAAGAGATGTCAATTGAGAAAGATGCTCTTGTAGAGTTTGTTAGACGTAATTTCCCAGATCTAAGAACTACTCTAAATAAACTACAAGGCTATAAGACTCAAGGTACTACTAATATCACAGTACAAGATGTAAAGAGATTTAATTCAGTCTATAAAGATGTATTTGAATTAGTATTTAATGAGACAGATCCAGCTAAGAATTATCAGATGTTAGTAAGCAATTATTCTAATAGAGTAGATGATGTATTACAAACATTGGGTGCAGAGTTTGTTGAATATATACAACAAGAACAATTGCAATCGGTAAAGCATATCCCACAGATCATTATTTCTGTAGCTAAACACCAACAGCAGAGAGTTCATGTAATCGATCCTGTAATTACAATGTTAAGTTGTATTTACGAGATACAAGGTATAATTAAGGCAAATTAAAGCAAAATAAGTGTTAAATAATTTTTCTATGTCAGATATTTTTATTATATTTGTATAGGAAGCATAAACTAAAGATATGAAAGTGGGAAAACATACACTATTAATAGACGGTAACTATTTCGTCTTCAGTAGACTATTCGTACTACCCAAACCTAAACAGGGTAAACTACTAGAAGATGATAAACAAAGAGCGCAGTTCATGCGTAAGTTAGCCATTGACTTTGCATCAGAGATGCGAAAGTTAAAAATGTTTGTAGATGACGTAGTCTTGGCAGTAGACTCCAAATCATGGAGAAAGGACCTATTCCCTGCATCAGACTATAAAGGTACAAGAAAACAAAATCAAACAGTAGACTGGCCATCAGTATATGCAGTCTATGAAGAATTTCAAAAAGTTGTAGCAACTAAAGGTGTTACTGTACATCAAATTCAAGGTGCAGAAGCAGACGATGTTATCTTTGGTTGGTCAACTATGCTAAATGCTAGAGGTAAATCATGTATTGTGTGGACAGGTGACAGAGACTTAATTCAATTAGTCAACTATTCAGATACTAATGATGCTCACACCATTTGGTACTACAATACTAAGAAAACACTTTATGCATATAAAGGTTTCGAGAAAGATATGTCCAGTTCAGCAACAGAAACTATGACAGAAGATGATATGTTATTCAATATGGGTGGTAAGAATATGCTACGTGATAACTATCAGTCAGATATTATGAACTGGGTTACAGCTAATAAGATTAAGATTCAAGAAGTAGATTGTGATGAATTTATCTTCAAGAAAATACTTGTAGGTGATAAATCAGATAATATCCAATCAGTAGTAACATGGCAGAAAGAAATGAAGAATGGTAAACTTAGAAACTATTCTATTACAGATAAAACTGCAGATACTATATGGAAACAATATATCAAAGAATATGATGATTTCACTATTGACTTCTTATTCTCAACAGAAGCTAAAGATATTCTATCAGATATTATTTACAGAGTTGTAGGTCACACTAACACTACTCTAATTAAGACTAATCTTACTACTAACATTGCATTAATGTTATTACACAATAAGACTATTCCAGATCCAATTCAAAAAGCTATCTATGAAGCAATTGAATTAGACTGGGAAGGTGCAATTGAGTCTAAAGAATCTATCATGGAAATGGATAAAATTCTTGAAGGTACTGATTGGTTAGAAGGAGCTAAGAAGGCTAATTTTGCACCAGACCCATTTGCAGGTATGGATGTACCTGATGAACCTAAGAAGTCTCCAATGAAATTAGTAGGTAAGAAGACTAAGAAGACTAAGAAGACTGTAAAGAAAGACCCAACTAAAAAATTATTTTAAATGCTAAGAGATATGACTCTAGATGAACACTTAACTATCGAAGAAATTTTAGCTGAGGCTAACGCCTACGGACTAAAAGCAGAAGTACAAGCAACTGCTAATAAACTTTTGAATGATGGTTATGACTATGAGTCTGCTTATACTATGGCATTCCATGAATGGTGCAAGTAAACTTTAGCACTTAATACCATATAATAAATATGTTAGACGAAACAAAGTTATTTGACTTTGTGAAAATAATGTTCACAAAGCCTGCACAATACAAGAAATTAAAACAACATTCTAAGAAGCGACATCACTTCATGATTAATCGCTTTATGTCAATTAAATATCCTAGTAATGCACAGCTATTCAACATTAATGGTATAAATGGAGGTAACGTAGTAGAATGTTGGTCTGTTGTTGCTTCCAGGTTCAAATCTGTCCCTGGTTGGTTTTATACAAAAACTAAAAAGGCTAAGAAAAATAAGGCTGATAAATATAATCCCAGTGATAGATCTATTGAGATTTATATGGATAAAAACGAAATCGGACAGAGAGAATTTGACGAACTAAAACACTTCGCTAAAGATGCACTCTATTCTGACTTGAAAAAAATTGAAGAACAGATAGAAGTTTATGCAAAAAGCTGAAGACCACTTTTCAGAAGTAATAGATATTACTTTATATAAGTACAACTCAATCGACCTCAAGTTATGGGGTGTAATCATGAGAGACTTTAAGACCAGATCTACTGGTGATAAATCTATGTTAGTCTCAAAAGATAGAATGTTAGAGTACTTACAGGTAGGTTTTAGAGATGATGTCAATAGATTCTCAGCAGTTAGTGATGTTAACATTCACAAAGAGGCTACTTCCATCTATTTTATTTGGCAGATATTTCAAACCATGCCTAATCTTAGATATATTAGAGTAAATCTAAATATGAATTCTAGCTATAATAGAATTGTAAATGTAGACCAGGTTAAAACAATCAAATATGATATTAAAACCTTAAGAGGAAGTATTCGTATGTTCGACCTATTTAATCCACATGAATTACAATTAGCTAATACAATTTTAAGAAAAGCTGGTCTAATTAAAGGTGGTGAGAAATTCAAAACATTTAAACTAAGAGATTTCTTAAACTCGTTAGATTTATTTCAACAAGAGAATAATACAGTAGAAATTCTAGGAGTAACTAACGCATTTATCCATACATTAGAGCACCATGAGTCAGATAACCCTGAAATGCTCTTAATCACCGACTGGGAGTCAGATATATAATAAAAATAATAGACTCATAGTCTTTCAATATGGCGGTAACAAATTTTACAGCAGATGCAATAGGAGATTATTTCTTCGCTAAATTACAAGAGCCTTATGCTAATGTAAATAGAATTACTAACTGGTCAATTTTAGTTGGTGTAAACTCTCCGAATAGCGTGGGTACTTTAACCTTAACTGCTGGTAGTAATGTAATTACTGGTACTAATGTCAATTGGACATTAACACCAGGTAGTCAATTTATTGCTGGTGGTCAGACTTTTCAAGTCCAAACTATTACTGCAGATACAATTACTACAGAATCTAATTCAACATTTACAGGTACTGATGTAAAGTGGTATGAAGTACCAGATGTTGATAATTATTTTACCTATGATTTCAGATGGTCTCAAGAGGGTAGTTCATCTGATGGTGGTCAAATGTCAGAATTAAGACCTCTAAACAATGGCATTGGTCCAAGAGATTTATTAGGTTTAACTTTTGACCCTACAAAACCAGTTTGGATAGATGTAAAAGCAGAAGTATTCAGACTTTCAGCACTACATTCTTTAAGTTTACTTTCAGTTACATTTGAATTAGAAACTGCAAGTGGTCAAGTTCAATCTTGTCCACAATTATGTGGTGACTGTAACGACCCTTATTTACCAGGTTGTACTAATATCGTTATTGATTGTTCAGATCCAATCTATGACCCATATAATTTAAGTAAACCAACTAAAATTTATGAAGAAATCAGTGAATTGGCTGCTAATATGTGGGGTCATAACACTCAATACTTTAGAGTAGAGCCAGATCAAAGATCTAGAGATGTTATCCTTATGGAATACTCACTCTATAATGTGAAAGAACAAGGTAACGTAAAGATTATAGTACCAGATAATGCTCTACCAACTAGAGAATTTACTTATGATATTTTTGGTATGGGCTTTGAAGAATTTGAAATTCATATTACAAAAGGTCAGATGGAACAGGCATTCGGTGAAGGTATTCATCCAAGACCTAGAGACTATATGTACATTCCAATTATGAATAGAATGTATGAGGTTAGTTCAGTAAGTTTTGCAGATGAATTCAATCTGGAAATGACTTATTGGAGATTAATGTTGAAGAAATATGAAGAGCGTAGTTCAAGTATTATCGACACAGATACTGCAGAAGGTCAGGCAATTGATACAGCACTTGATGATTTATATACTGGAGTCGAAGAAGTATTCGGCGAAGAGATTCAAGACGAATATACAAAAACTACAAAACCAGCTCAATATCAAACTGTATTCTCAGAAGTAGCCGATGGTATTAGAGATAGAATTCACAATGCTCTAACTATTTCAGATAAAGAAATTAGAAATAAGTGGACTATTATTGCTAAAAATTCTTATGACTTAGAGTCTGTTAAAGACTTAGGTATTGAGTGTCTATTATACAGAAAGTATTCTAGTCTACCAGTAGATAAAAACCTAGCTATTTCTATGTGGTTTAAACCTAACTTAACTTCTAATACAGCAGAACAAACGTTAATTGATGGAAGACAAGGTAACAAAGGTATTAAGTTGACATTTAACAAGACAGTAATTAAAGCATATATTAATGATACAGTCTTAGAATATCCATGGACAACTCAACCAGTTAATGATAATTGGTATGGTTTAGTCTATAATCTAAACAATAGTTTCATCAATACTGGAGCCTATGTGTATAAATTAAACCCACAGTCTAATGGTTTAAATTCACTACCAGTATCTGATACTCTACAAGAAGTGATGGACGTTACAAATGAAATTCCTTCTGCTTTAGGATGGTCTACAAAGAAACAATGGTCGCTTATGCCAGGTAAATTAGCGCTGACTAATTTTAGATTATTTAAGAAAACTATTGGTAAAGATCAGCATACTAACATTCTACAACAATATGTAGTTAGAGATAATCACTTAGCAGATATTATTGATAATGCAATTCCTTCTATCCAGCTAAGAAGATACAATCAGAACCGATAATGAAAACATATTCAGATCTAGACTGATTTGCTAGATATATAGAATATATTATGATATTATGAGTGAAGAAAATTCAAAGAAAAAGAGAACAATAGCTGAACAAGCAGATGATATTAGAAAGGAGTTAGATGATTTGATAGGGGATAGTCCTCTAGAAGTTGAAAACGACCCTAAAGATTTGCCTATTCAAGCTAGACCAACGGATGTTGCACCAATGGTCAATTATACAGATCTCAAAGCAGGTGCTAGTAAAAAAGCACAAAAGACTATTACAAGTCTAATGAAATTTTATCTGGATGCAGATATTATTGAAAAAGATGAGTATATTAAAGCTAAGAAGCAAATGGATGAGATGACAATGTCTTCTCTCATTTATCAATTACAAGCAGGTGAAAGAGCACTTACAACTCTATTAGAAACTATTGACTCAGGTGAATTAGCACCTAGAATGTTTGAAGTACTAGCAACTCTACAGAAGTCAATGTTAGATATTATTAAATCTCAGACCATGTATTTAATGGCTGCAGAAGAAGGTACTAAAAGAATTGCTAGAGATATAGAAATCTATCAACAAAGACAGAATCAAACTGAAATAGAAGGAGCAGGTGGAGATTCTGGTAATAAAAATATCCAAAGAGGTACAAAAGACTTAATGGCTGCAATTCAAGCAGGTATTCACGGTGCTGATGAGCAGGATATTGAGGATGTTGAGCCAACAGAAGAATAATGGCAGACTACGTAGGAGATAATAAATGGATCCCGAAAGAGGAAGGGCCACAGGCAGCCTCGGAAAGAATTGTTTGGTCCACCAAGCAGATCAATGACTTATTGGTTGCTATGGACCAGGGTTATCGTCCTAAGATTAAGTTACCATTCTACGAGGGTAGACAATTTCTAAAGAAAGGTAATATAGTATTTGAATATACTGATGAGGAAATATCTGAGCTAGCTAGATGCGCCGCTGACATTGTCTACTTTGCAGAGAAATATGCAGTGGTAATGACAGATAATGGTATTCAACAAGTAAAGTTAAGAGATTATCAAGTAGAGATGTTACAGAATCTACAGAATGAGAGATTTAATATCGTTCTAGCATCTCGTCAGATGGGTAAAACAGTTACAGCATCTATTTTCAATGCATGGTATTTAACTTTTAATATGGACAAGAACACTCTGTTACTTGCCAACAAATCTGACTCAACGAAAGAAATTATTGATAAAGCCAAAACAGTTATTGAAAATCTTCCATTCTTTATGAAGCCTGGTATTATTAAATACGATGTCATGAATGTAAGATGTGATAATGGTTGTCGACTAATAGGACAATCAACCACAGCAAAATCTGGTATTGGTTTTACAATTCACAATCTATATCTGGATGAGTTTGCTCACATCCATCCATCAATCGCAGATTCTTTCTACGAGAATGTATATCCTACACTATCCTCGTCGAAAGTCTCAAGAATTACAATTACATCTACACCAAATGGCTTTAATAAATTCTACCAAATTTACTCAGCAGCAGATCGTAAAGATAATGAATATCATCCTATGCGTATCGACTGGTGGCAACATCCTGACAGAGACGAAGCATGGTACGACAGAGAACTCAAAAACTTAGGTTCAATTGAAGCATTCAATAAACAATATGGAAATGAATTCGTTTCTAGTTCAAATCTACTATTAGACCCAGTGGATATGAAGAAGATGAGAAAGCGAATGCAGCCCTATGTTTATCATGACTTTGATGAGTTCGACTATATCTCTATTGACACTAAAGGTTTCTTAGAGTGGGCTCCAGATTTTGATATTGATACCTGTAAAGATAAAGAGAACTTCTGGTTATTTTCAGTAGATATTGCAGAAGGTAACGGTGGTGATGCATCAGTAATTAATGTATTCCAGGTCGATCCAATGAATAAGGACGAAATAAAGAATGTGGTTAATCCTGGTGCGATGTATGATTTCTTTAAATTTACTCAAGTTTGTAGATTTAGATCAAATGAACATGTAATTGAAGATTTCGCAAAAGTACTGTATACTCTATCAGTCGACATATTCTACTCAGAGAACGTGAAAATGATTGTGGAATATAATACTTATGGTACTGTACTATTTAATTATCTAAGACAGATTTTTCCACAGAGAAATGATTTTGATGATGAGATGATAGTAAAGTTTAAACATCGACATGATGGAAGAGCATTAAAGCCAGGTATTAAGCTAAAATCTGACAATAAAGCTATCTTTTGTCAGAACTTTGCGAAATTATATAAGATAAATAGATTAGATTTAACAGATGAGGTTACAGTGACTGAAGCTTCCTTGTTTGGTACCCTGCCAAACGGTAGTTACGGCGCTCAAATGGGCAATGACGACGTGATTATGACTTGTATCACTGCAACCGAGTTTTTTAATACGACAGACTATGCAGATTTTGTAGAAGAGCTCTTAGATTTCATAGATCCAGACATCCATGATGAGATGGAGGCAGTCCTTTACAAGGACAATGACCAGGCTGGAGATTTACAATATGATATTTATGACCTTTTGAAATAAATTTGCAGAAAGACAAGGATATATAATAAAAGAATTAAAAAATAATAACGAACAACTATGGCATTAAGTCCTCAATTATTACAGTTCAAAAGCTCAGGCGTATATCGTCTAGAGTTTGACAAGTCACAAACCGTTAACATTCCTGCGGAAACTATCAGACTAGTTGTAGGTAGATCTATGAAAGGTCCTTACAACACTCCAGTTCTTATAGAAGATGTAGAGCAATTCAAGCAAGTTTTCGGTGGAATAGACAAGTCCTTAGAAAAGAAAAATATGTTCTTCCACAGATCAGCAATTGAAGCTCTATCAAGAGGTCCAATTTTAGCTATTAACATGACTACAGCGTCTGATGATGATAAAGTGAGTATTTTCTCACCAGCAACTAACTCTGCAGTACAAGGTTTATCAGCTAATTCACTTCAAGCATCTGCAATGACTTCTAAGAAGTATTCAGATGTATTTGATACAGATAAATTCTGGGTACCTTCAGATGAGAAGTTATTAAGTGCTGCTGCAGAAGATCAAAATCATGCAATCTCATTTGTTAATATCAAACAAGATCCGATTACAGTTATCATTAGACAAGCTGCAGACGTTAGAGGTTTTGAATTAACAGCAAGAGAATGGTATGGTGAAGCTAACATTCCAGAAGGAATTGACGCAGACGAGTACGTATCAGACTACTTAGTAGATGTATTTGTATTTAAAGGCAAATTCGATGCTGCTGAATTAAACAACGATCCTAACTACGGAGACTTCTTCGACCAGGATGGTTTATTCAGAGCACAATTCGCTCAGTTTGCAGGTTTAAGAGAAGTAACTCTTTTAGCACAATATGATGGTGTATCTTTAATACCAGAATTTATTGATGCTGAAGGTAATCAAATGTACATCGAGACTCTAATTAATATGGAGGCTAGAAGAACAGGTTTATTCTGTGCAGTACAAGAAGATGCACTTCCACAAATCGACCTAATCGGAAATGGCTTTGACATTTACAATGATTACGAAATTTTATCACATAAAGTGAAGCAAGTTGCTTCTGAATCTATTGCAGATTTAACAGCTCAAGGTGGTGTTGTAACAGTAGATAACGATAACAACCAGTTAATAATTAACGGTACTAACCTTTCTGCTGCTATCTTAGCATCAACACACAGTATTAATACCTCTAAATACTTAGAGTCTTATATTGCTGGTGAGTTTGTAGCAATAACTGGAATCGCAGATACAGGTGCAAACCAAGTAACAATCACAGCGGCGGGACAAATTTCAAAAGGATATGAAGCTTATGCAGCAGGTACTGCGGCTGACTTCGTAAACGCTGGTCCAGTTACAATTACTAAATTAGCTAATGGTAACTTGAAACTATCACACGGTCCTGATAACTATAATTCATTAGTAGTAGGTGCATTCTTACTATCAGTTAATGCTGGTGAATTCACACAAATCTCAGATATTACTGTAGACCCTAACGATAATACAGTAGAAATATCTGCAGGTGGTGGTGTTGCATTCAGCGATGACTATGTAGGAGCAAACCAAACTTCATTAGCTGCATTTAGTGCAATTATCCAATCATCTTTCGATGTATGGACTTTACAGCCTAACTCAAGAGCAGTATTATTCCCAACATTAGCAGAAGGTTGGACATTCACAGCAAACGGTGCTGGAATCTTCACTTTCTCTGGTGATTTAAGTGCTGCAGGTACTGTAGCTTGGCCAACTGAAATTAAAGTTGGACAATATGTACCAGGCGATGGAGGTAAACTATCCAGAATTAAGAAGATTGTTAAGTCAGTAGTTGGCGGATCAACTTTCTTCAGATTTGAAACATCAAGAATCGTTTCAAGTAGACCAGGTTATGCACTTAAGAGATATGAAGAATCTGCAGGTGTATACAAAACATTCCCACTAGAAGGTGCAACACAAGGAGACAAGCTAATCGCTGACTTACTTTCTGCAATCAAGCCGGGAACTGGTTTAGGAAACGCACTTATTGACAAAGACAACATTACATTTAGATATGTTGTTGATACATTCGGTTCATTAGAGAACGGTGGATTACTTAACAAAGAAGAATTATCATTCTTATGTAAAGAAAGACAAAATGCTTCAGCAATTCTTAACGCACCAATGGTGAAAGAATTCAAAGCATCTACTAACCCATCATTCTTAAACACTATAACAGGTGCATTCGATGTGAACACAGTGGCAACTGGAGGTAACTTAGAGTTAAACCCATCAGCTCTTTATACATTACCATCGATCAACGAGGGTGCTAACTACGCATTCTACTATGGTCCTGGTCTTAATGTAATTGAGAACGGTAGAACTAAAGTTATTCCACCAGCAGCATACGTATCAAACAACTATATCGATAAATTTTTAGATGCTTTACCATGGTCAATCATCGCAGGCCCAAGAAGAGGTGTTGTAGGTGGAACAGGTGTTCAGTCTCTAGAATTTGCATTTGACAAATTCGACAGAGATGTACTTGAGCCATTCGGTTACAACCCAATCGTATTTGAAAGAGGCGTTGGTTTAACGATCAAAGGTAATAAAACAGCTCAACAAGGAATTCAATCAGCACTTTCTTCTGCTCACGTAAGAGAAGTATTAATTTACATCGAGGATGGTCTAGCTGAAATTCTTAAGAACTATCTGTTCGAGTTTAACAATGCTCAAACTAGATTAGAAATCAAAACTTTAGCTGATAACTTCATGGAATCAGTTAAGAAAGACGGTGGTGTATTCGACTTTAAGAATATCATGGACACTTCAAACAACACGTCTGAAGTAATCGACAACAACATGGGTATTCTTGATACGTTCGTAGAACCAGTTAAAGGTCTTGAGATTCTAGTATCTAGGGTGACTGTATTAAACACAGGTGAGATCGCAACAGGTAACTTTGCATAAGAAAATAACGATATATAAATAAAATAAGAAAAATTAAGATATGGCTTTACCACATTATTCAGAAGACCAAACTAGCAGAAAAGGTAGAAACTTTGAGCCAGTACAAGGTAACCTATTCGAGGTAACTATTTTACCTCCAGCAGGTGTTGGCGGACAAGAGTTCTTACTACAACAAGTTAACACAGTAGCAGGTCTAGACGGATTAGCTCCAGCAGTAGAAGCGATTGGACAGAAATATAAATTTGCAGACAGATCATACGCAGGTATGGCTCCGTCTACAGCAGTAGATCTGACTATCAATTTCTCGCTGAACCTAAACGACTCTAACCAGGCTTACATTTACAAAACATTAAGACAATGGTACAGAGCGGCGTACAACCCTGAAACTGGAGAAATGGGTCTTAAAAAGAATTATGTAGGTACTATTGTTGTTGTACAATTCAACAGAGAAGGTGATATTTACAGAAAAGTAACTCTAGATGATTGTTTCATCACATCAGGTGTAAACTTGGTGGACGGATTAGACTATGCAGATGCAGAGGCTAGAACATTAGAAGTTATTTGGAAGTGTGATACTTACTCTGAAGAATTAACATAAGCGTAAAAGTTTTTAGATAAAAAGGAGGCTGAATTTCAGCCCCCTTTTTTTAAACTCTAAAAACATAATATAATATCCTAATAATAAGAGATTATGAGTGATAAATTAACCAAAAAATTACAAGTCTTACTGACTGAAGACGAAGTTCGAGAAGTAAATCGTGTTATTCTAAATGATGCTTTACAATACGAACAACGTCCTATTTCAGTGAGCGCATTTATTAGACAATTAATAAAAGATGAGCTTAGTAAGAGAAGCATTGACCAAAAATCTTACATAAAACAAAATTTGAAAAACCTAAAAAGTAAATAATATGAGCGACAAGAAAAAGAAACTCAGCGCAGAGGAAGCAAGAATGGCAAAGGCTTTAGCAGCTAAAGATGCTATTAACGATCCTCAAGTAGAATCTACAGATACAGAAGCAACTAATATGGAAGCTGCTGTGGCTGCAGGAGGTTTAGGTAAAGTTAATATGGGTAACTTCGGACCAGATAGAGCACAGTCTTCAGACTCTGCTTTAGGATGGCACGTGTTAGACCTAGAACAATTACCTTCAAAGGCAAAGTTTTATCCAAAAGGAACTGTAATCAAGATTAGATCTGCTAAAGCAGCAGAAATAAGACATTTCTCAACAATGGACGAGAATAACTATATCGATATGGAAGATAAGTTAAACTCAATTGTTGAATCTTGTATGCAGATGACTTCTGAAAAGAAAAGACTTTCCTACAAAGATCTACTTGAAGAGGACAGAATTATAGTCTTACTCGCAGTTAGAGACTTAACTTTCCCAGAACCTGAAAACAAATTAATGTTAAAAGGTAAAACTGATCAGGGTAAAAAGCCAGTTGAAATTGAATTATCAATTAGAAACTTGGTACCTTCAGTTATCGATGAAGAAATAGAAAAGTACTATAACGAGAAAGCTAGAACGTATGTAATTAAGACACGTTCTGCTGGTGAAGTTAGAATGCATCCACCAACAATTGGTGTTATGCAGGAAGTAACTAACTATCTTAGAGATCGTCAGGAGAAAGAAGTTGAGTTCGATAAAGCTTTTATCCAAGTTCTACCTTATGTTCAATCCGACTGGAGATCATTAGGCCTAAACAAAATTTTTCAACTAGAGGTTGACTATAAGGCTTGGGATGAGAAAAAGTTCATGGTAATCTACAGATTAGCTGAAAGAATGAGAATTGGTGTTCAAGCAACACTAGAAACTACCTTAGACGGAGAGAAGGCATCGGCCCCTCTTGAGTTCCCAGGTGGCATCAAAAGTCTTTTCATTATTTCAGATCTCGCTGGAGAATTACTTTAAGACTAAGTTCTACCTGGGCATTCACCTCAGGATGCAACCATCTGAGATTGAAAACATGTATTACTACGAATACTGGTATTATGTGAAGAATCTCTCAGAATACATCAAAGAGAGGAATAAACAATCTAAGGACCAACAAGAACAGGCGAACGAAAAACAGAGTTCAATGAGCTCTAAATACAAAACGCCAAAGATGCCTAAGGTCCCTACAATGAGGACACCTACGTTAAAGATGCCTAAGTTGTAGAGATATATAATATAGTATTAGGGGTATGTTCCTAAAAGCATACCCCTTTATTTTAAAAAATACTGAGGAGTATCTAGTGAATTTTAAGTTTTTAGCAAGTGCATTTGATAAACTAGGAGGTCAAACTGAGCTCTTAGAACAAATCAAAGACAATTCAGATTTAACAGCCGCAGCAATCAACCCTGGTGGTGAGTTATTTGATCGCGTTGAGAGAATGACAGACGCGTTGGAAAAGCTCGAAGAGAATACCAAGGCTGGTAAAGGTGGTTTACAAGAGGCTATAGTTTTAAAACTAGTAGCTCCAACACTTAAACCTATTGGTCTAGGCTTAGGCTTTATTGTAGAAGCATTAGAAAAGGCAGGTCCTGCAGAGGAATTGTCTAAGAAAATGGAAGCAATTACAAAAGGTCTAGTTGTTCTAGGTGATGTAGGTAAATCACTACTCATATTTGCAACTACCATTATTTTAGCTACTCCACTACTCCTCGTGGCAGCGGCAGCTTCTATTATTTGGATCCCAGCAACTATCATGATGATTAGGGGTCTAAATTTCGCTACAGAAGATCTAGACCAGAAAAGATTAGAATCAATTGCTTTATTAGGAGATGTCGGTGTGGCATTACTTAAACTAGCAGGTTCATTAGCCCTAGTAGCTTTATTAGCACTTCCAGCTCTGGTTGGTCTATTAGCAACTACAGTTATATTAGTAGGTATTGCAGGTGTATTTAAAATCTTAGATATGATTGGTGCAGATCCAAAGAAAATGGAAAACTTTGGGGATGCAATTAAAGCACTTGGTATTGGTTTACTTCTATTAGGTGGTACTCTAGCTCTATTGAGTCTTGTCGCTATGCCAGTTCTAAAAGGACTTCTAGTAGCGATGGCAGTTGTAGCAGGTATTGGTCTAACATTCTTCTTATTAGATAAACTAGGAGTAGATAAATCTATGCGTAAGATGGCGCTTAGCTTAATGTTAGTGTCACTATCATTAGTTACATTAGCCGCAGGTTTAATGTTCTTCTCTGTATTAGCTCCACCATTAATGCAATCACTAGAGATTGTAGCAGTCGTTGGTGCCGTGGCATTAGTGTTCGGACTCGCAGGTATGTTCGCATCACAAATTGTAAAAGGCTCACTTGTTATGATACTAGCAGGTGTATCTTTAATTGTGATTGGGATGGGATTAAAGAAAATTGAAGAATCATTCCCTAAAAAAGGTAGATGGGAGTTTATTGGTCAGGTCGGTGCTATTGTAGTTGGATTAGGTGTAGCAATGGCTGCAGCTGGTGCGGCAGCAATGTTTATCGCTCCAGGTGCTGGTGTAATGATTTTAGCAGGTGGTGCGTTAATTGCAATAGGCTTAGGTCTAAAAGCAATCGCATCAGTAGACTTTAAAGAATTAGGTTCATTATCTAACGGTAAAGGTGGTAAAGCATTCGATTGGTCTGGTGAAGTCAGTGAAGGTTTCCTAGGTTTTGGTGCTGGTCGTAAGAAGACTAACTTTGAAGTTGCAATGGAAAGCGTTGCAGCAGGTATGGCATTAGGACCTCTATCTATAGCTGGTATTCTAGCTGGTGCACCAACTCTTCTCTTAGCTTCCGCAGCATTAATTGGTATTGGAAAAGGTCTAAGAACATTTAAAGAAGTTGTTGCAGAAGCAGACCTACCTAAATTATCAGAGAATGTTGATTTTATTGTATCAGGTTTAGCAGATACATTTGCTAAAGTAGGTGAGAAATATCCAGGTGGAGGTGGTGGTATTATGTCAGCACTATTTGGTTCTGGTAGTGATACTTCAGTTGTAGCTCAAGGTATATCTGCTGTTGGCGGTATGGGTAGAGCTCTAAAAGGTATTGCAAAAGGTGTACAAGCAATGGCGAACTTAAAGTTCCCAACTGGTTTTGATAAAGATGGTAACCCAACTGGGTTTGAGACTATCAATCTAACAACCGCTGTACCAGCCTTAATTGCTAATACACAATTAATTGTTACAGGTTTAAGTAAGACATTTGCAGAAGTAGGAGAATCAGATGCTGCTCAAGGTAGCTCATGGTTTACTTCATCATCTTATGAGAAAGGTATTAAAGTTGTTAAGAAAATGGGTGAACCCCTGTATAACTTAGCAAATGGAGTACAGAATATGGCGAACTTAAAGTTCCCAGTAGGTTATGATAAAGACGGTAATCCAACTGGTTTTAAATCTATTGGTAATGTAGGTTCGTTAGTTAAAAAATTAACTAAGAATACAAAGGCTATCATTATTGGTTTAGCTGGTGTATTTGAACAAGTAGGTAAATCAGAAGCTGCTGATAGTGGTGGATGGTTTAGTAAATCTAACTTTGAGAAAGGTATTGAAGTTGCACAACAATTAGCAGAACCTTATTCTGCGTTAGCCGATGCTGTAGAAGATGTAACTAAGATTACAAGCTCTGTTGGTGCTGCAGAAGAAGTTAAAGCTAAAGTAACTGCTATGATTTCTGCAATTACAGATGCTGGTGGTGATGGTACTTTAATGATGGGTAAGACCATGTTAATCTCTATGATAGGTTCAACTTATGAGAAATTAGGTATTGCAATTCCAAAAATCATAAGTTCTATTGCAAACTTCACTGTAGATAAAGCAAAAGCATTTGCTTCTATTTTCGGTGGTGAATCTCCTGCAGAATTATTTGAATCTAAAACTCAATTCTTAAAAGGACTTTCAGTTTCATATCTGAGAATGGCAATGGCTATTCCGTTAATTGTAGGTTCTATTAATTCAGTTCAAGCAGAACAACTAGAAGCATTTACTGCTGTTTATGGTGGTAAGATGACTGACGTCGAGATGATGTCTTCTAGAGAAAGTCTATTCGTAGCAATCGGAGATTCTTATGAGAAAGTAGGTAGAGCTGTACCTTCAATTACTTCAGCAATTTCAAGTATTAATCCAGAACAAGTTGATTCATTTAAAGGTCTACTTGTTGGTAGAGTTAGTATGCTTAGACCAGTTGCAGGTTACGAAGCTCAGACTGCACTTTGGGATGCAATCGGTACGAATATGGGTGCAACTGCTTCCGCATTCCCACAAATCTCTGAGAGTATTAATAGCATGGATCTGGCTAAGTTAACTGAAACTCGTCAGATGTTTGAAGCTCTTGCAGTTCTAGCAGAAGGTGGAGAAGATCCAGAAGATATTCTAGAAGCAATGGGTGAATCTTTATCTACTGCTTTAGAAAATCTAACTGAAATGATTGAGTCGTTTAGAACTACTGTAGAAACTGGTAACGCTGAAACAGGTGGTGTACTTGAAGGTGTTGCATCGACGGTCGGTGGAGCAGTTGGAGCATTTAGAGACGCAGTTACTGGTGGTGGCGGAGATAATACTCAAGTTGTAGCGGCAATTAATTCTCTTAAAAAGCAATTGGCTAATAAGGGAGTTAAGATTACTGGAATAATTAATTAAGAAACTATTCTTACTAGTATGGTATAACTCATAAATTATATTTTATGATTACATCAACCATTTGCCAATATGATAGCTCAACTTTAACATCAGCTGCATATAACTTTAAACATAAAACTTTAACTGTACATTTTAATCATGCAAGCTACTTGTATCATGATGTTGATGTACAAGATTGGCATTCTTTTAATAATGCTGAATCTCAAGGTAAAGCTCTGAATGAATTTATTAAGGGTAAATATGAGTACCATAAAGTAAACGAAACAATCAACCATCCAACAGGATATGATTAAGAAAGTAATTAAGAGAATAAAGAAATGGCATGCCTACTGGGTGTGGATAGAAGAGCAGAGAATGAAAGCTGCAGAATATACAGGTAGTGCCGGACCATTATTATGAAACTAACAGAAAAAGACATGGATTATATAGGCAAAGCACTCTTAGTGTTATGTTCAATAGTAGCAATGATTGTCTATCTTAATAATCAATAATATGAAGCTTTTTAGAAGAAGTACTAAGCGTAGAAAATTATTCGGTATATGTGGAGGTTTAGCAGAATATACTAACACAGATCCATTGTTATGGAGATTTATGGCTGTAATCTTATTCTTTA
>TARA_B100000963_G_scaffold361514_1_pt1 | contig 19267 bp, 20 predicted proteins | sample TARA_B100000963 | Tara Oceans TARA_B100000963 (sample SAMEA2622097) | marine metagenome | biome: marine biome (ENVO:00000447); feature: surface water layer (ENVO:00002042); material: "saline water (ENVO:00002010), including plankton (ENVO:xxxxxxxx)" | depth 5 m | reverse complement strand
CTTAAAGCACTTCCCTGCTAAGGAAGAGTACGGGTAACTGTACCGAGAGTTCGAATCTCTCCCTCTCCGCCAGATTTTTCTGGTAAATATGAACACTAGGGGCGGTAGCTCAGTTGGGAGAGCGTCTGGTTTGCATCCAGAAGGTCGCAGGTTCGACCCCTGTCCGCTCCACCATGTGGTGAGAAATGACTGAGAAGTATAAAGATTTAGAAGATTTAATAACAGATGCAATCTTCGAATTGTTATTAGAAGCAAAAGAAAAAGGCTTAAACTTATTGACATTTGAAGAAGTGTGTGTTATGCTAGGCGTTGATGATTTAAGTTTGTTATCGCAGATGGAAAAAGGTATAACTTTTGAAATAAACAAAGAGTTTATAGAAAAACTTAAAGATCCAGAAGTTCGAAATGCTATGATTGAATCATTTAAGGCGACTAAACATTGAACATAGAAACAGTTACATGGGTTCATCACTGGACAGATAAAACATTCAGTTTTAAAACCACAAGAAATCAATCTTTTCGTTTTGCAAACGGAGAGTTTGCTATGATTGGATTAAAGGTAAATGACAAACCTTTATTAAGAGCATACAGTATTGCTAGTGCAAACTATGAAGATGAGTTAGAGTTCTTAAGCATAAAGGTACCAGACGGACCTCTTACAAGTCGTTTACAGCATTTAAAAGTTGGAGACGAAGTTTTAGTAAACCCTAAGTGTACAGGCACTTTAACGATTGATAACGTAACTCAAGCAGATAATTTATATTTGCTGTCAACAGGAACAGGTATAGCACCTTTTATGAGTATTATAAGAGACCCAGCAACATACGAAAAGTTTAAAAGTGTTATACTTTGTCATACCACAAGAACACATGCAGAACACACTTACACAGATGTTATACAAGAAATGTGCAATACATTTCCTTTAACATATTACGACACTTGCACACAGGAAGATTATGTGCGTAAAGGTCGTTTTTGGGAACACATTGATAACTTTACTAACGGTGGCTTTAACAAAGAAACTGACAGAGTTATGGTGTGTGGAGGTCCAGACATGAATTATGAGTGCAGGGACTATTTTGAAAACTTAGGTTTCCAAGAAGGAAACTTGGGTGAACCAGGAGACTTTGTTCTAGAAAGGGCATTTGTAGATTAAAATTTACCGCCCGTAGTTCAACTGGATAGAACAACGGTCTTCTAAACCGTAGGTTGCAGGTTCGAGTCCTGCCGGGCGGACCAAATTAATAAATACTACATTATGAAAGGTATCATTAACCCCCACAGATTTATTGAAGTGGAACATACTCCTGTTGAATTCGTTATATTTACAGATAACGTTTTTTGGGGTATGCATGAACACGCAGGTTATGGCACATACCTATTAGATAACAGGGCAAGTCTTTCTTCACATTTTAAAGACATAAAAGATGATCCTGTTAAAATGAATCAACATTTATGGCAACGTGGTTGGTTTGATAAATTTTCTTTTGTAGGCAATAGAGCATTAGGTGCCTATAAACTTGCCCACGAATGTAGAGAAAGTGGATTTACAGTTCAAGTAGTTGACTTTGTTACACAATTGGACATAGCAACATTAAGACTTATTGTAGACAAATATATAGGAGACAATACTTTAGCAGTTGGTATTAGTAACACTTTCCTACTTAAAATTCCAAATAGAATGAACATTAAGCCGTCTAGTTGGAATCTAGATCCGTTTTATGGTGCTGAAATCAAAAATAAACATTACATAGATGAAAATGCTTTTAAAGAAGATTTTTATCAAGGCTTTCTACCGCACGGTGAAGAGATAGACGATTTGTTTGTTGATTATGTAAAACAAAAAAATTCTAATGTTAAATTTATTAAGGGTGGAGCATTTACAAATAGAGGTTCTAAATATAGAAACGTAGACATTGTTAATATAGGATACGGAGAAGAAACAGCACCTGAAATTTTAAACGAACTAAAAGGTGGAGATCCTTTAGATTTACCTGTAAATTTTGAAGGCATGCCATACAAAGAAGATGTATTAAGCAGACAAGATGTAAAACATTCAACAATGAAATGGCATGATGATGACTTAGTATATCCAGGCGAAGTATTATCTATAGAAGTTAGTAGAGGTTGTATTTTTAAATGTAAATTTTGTTCTTTTGCTTTAAACGGAAAAGAAAAAGGTGAAGCAATAAGAGATATGGATTTAATTAAACAAGAGTTAATTCATAATTATGAAAAATTTGGTGTTGAATGTTATTGGATTGTTGATGACACATTTAATGATGACCATCAAAAAATGGTTGACTTTATGGAGATGTCTAAATCATTACCTTTTAAATTAAAGTTTGCTTGTTATATTAGATTAGATTTATTGTATGCAAATAGAAACAAAACACCAAGTCAAGCACAAGTGATTGCAGATGCTGGGATAGTCCATGTTCAGTTTGGAGTAGAAACAACAAATCCTGATAGTGCAAAAGATATAGGTAAAGGCTTGAATCCTATGTTGCAGTTCGAATATATGAGAGAACTAAAAGCAGATGTTTGGAAAGATGTTGATATGGCTAGTGGCTTTATTGCAGGACTACCAAGCGACACAAAAGAAAGTTTAAAAGAAATGGCTAACTTTTTAGTATCAGACCAAAACCCAATGATAGGAACTAACATGAGAGCATTAGGTATTAGACCAGAAGGATACGATGCAAGAACAGACAGTGAGTTTCAAAGGAATTGGAAAGACTATGGGTATGAGCCTACAGACCATTACATGAATGGACAACCTATACCTCAACAAGTTAAAGATATTTTTTCAAATGAGTTTATATACAAAAACAGAAATGGTGTTGGACTTCTAGATGCAATGAAATATTCAGGCAACTTAAATAATAGACTTTTAAAATTTGGAAAATTAACACACAATTTGCTTAATAAATCTTTTGGCATGCCTTATACAATGAATGGCATCAAACGAGAAGACTTTGATGAATACAATCCAAAAACTATTGATGAGATTAACAATATAGAAATACAAAAAATAAATTGGTACATAACCAAACTTTTAACAAAATAAATCCATAGCAAAGTAAATAGCATATATGGAACTACCACACAGACATCCGATAGCATTAATTGACGAACACCGTATTATTAGCGATGAAGAAATTGAAGCAACATATATGGTACATAATGCACATCCAGTATTAGAAGGACACTTCCCACATGTAAAAATTTGGCCCGGTGTTTACATAATAGAAGGTATGAATCAATGTGCTGGTCTCCATGCACTTCATTTAGCAGGAAAGGAACAAGGCGAACTCAAACATGAGGACTATGTCACTTTTGTAACAAGTGTAGACAAATGTAAATTTAGATTTCCTGTATTCCCTGGAACAAGATTAAGACTTGAAGCCAAACTTACCAGACGTAAATTAAATCATATTTTTTATGACTGCAAAGTATTTGATGGCGAAAATCGTGTAGCATCTGCAACAATTGGTTTAACAGCCAAAAAACTGTAAAAACCTTCCTTTTAGTTCAAAATTTACCAATTGACATAAAAATTTTTTGAAGTTATACTAACTAGCACTATATTTTGGTGAAAAACAAAAGATGGCAAAACGAAAACAAAGAACAGTATATGTAACAAAAGAACCTGACTGGAAACAGTACAGGGGTATAACTGATCCTGAGCAACAAGAGAAAGCATTCAGGTCAGTTGACTATTTTGTGCATTCTGAAATCTCAACAAAAGATGCAGTAGCCAAATATCGTAAGTGGGTAAAAGATGCAAGTGGTTGGGATAAAGAAGAAATAAAAATAATATTGAAAAATCCTGATTGGCGATTTAGCAGTAGTGCCAAGTATGCTTGGTGTTGGGATAAGTTAGGATACATGCCAGAATGTTTTGCAAAGTTTTATGACAGTAGAAAAGAGGCTCTTTTAGAAACTGGAAAAGAAGTTGTTGAAGTACAACAAGAAAAGAAAAAAGATGCAAAACCAAAAATTTCTATTCAAGAAAGAATGCTAGAACAAGTAACAGAACTTTGTGGTGATTGGGACGACATGCTAGATAAATTTATTGAGAAAGAAAAGTTTGACCTTAAAAAGTTTGATCCAGAAAAAGATATGAAAGTTTATGGTGGTGGACTTATAAAACCTGCACATGCTAAAATAGTAAAAGAACAATACGAAGGCATACATGCAGAAGCATTAGAAAATTTAGCAGGAACATGTGAGCAATTAAAAGAAGCATACAGTTTTATGGATAAGAAAATGAAGAAAGACTATGTTGCTTTCTTTGAAAAAATAAATGCCGCCTGTGATGCAATTATACTTACAGGTAAAGCAAGTAGAAAACAACGTAAACCGAGAGCAAGAAGTAAAGATGTAATTATCAAAAAGTTAAAGTTTCAACTTAATGATGGAGCATTAGGAATAGCATCTATATCGCCCACAGACGTCGTCTACGCCAATGAACTATGGGTGTACAATACAAAGACCCGTAAAGTAGGAGTTTACCACGCAAAAGACAAAGACCCACGTGGATTACAAAGACAAGGTGCAGGTCTAATGGTTAAAGGAACTACTATACAAGACTTTAACGAAGAAACTAGTGTGCAAAAAACTTTAAGAAAGCCTGCAGAACAAATAAACAACTGGACTGGCAGAGCAAAAACAAAATTTGCAAAAGCATTTGACGAAGTAAAAACAACGCCTACTAAATTAACAGGCAGAATTAACGATTCAATCATACTTTTACAAGTATTTTAAACCTTCAAACCATACATATATTTTTTGGTTAAAACCCAAAAAGTGATAAATAGTAGTATGGCAACTAAGATAGACCAGATAGGATATGGCAGTAGAAACGAAATAATTGAAGAGATTCAATTACGTCTTGCTGATGGCATGGTAGATGTTGAATTAGACAGAGACCATTACGATATTGCAATCAATAAATCTATACAAAAGTATAGGCAGTTGAGTTCAGGAAGTGTTGAAGAAGCAGTTATATTCATACAAACTCAAGCAGGTGTAACAAAATATACTTTACCTGATGAAGTTATAGACGTTAGAAGATTATATAGACGTGGTATTGGTACCAACAGTGGTGGCGGTACTAATTTTGATCCATTTGATGTTGCATTCAATAATATGTATATGCTACAAGCAGGACAAATTGGTGGACTTGCAGTATTTGATGCATTTGCACAATACAAAGAAACTATTGGTCGTATATTTGGTAGTGAATACAACTTTACATTTAATAGAAATACAAAAGAACTAACTATTTTAAGAAATGTTAATCATGAAGAAGATATTGCAATAGGTGTTAATAACTTTATTCCAGAAAGTGTTTTAATAAAAGATGTTTATGCCGCTGAATGGTTAAGTGCATACGCACTAGCACAAAGTAAAATGATGTTAGGTGAAGCAAGAAGCAAATTCCCTGGAGGACTTCCTGGGCCTGGCGGTGCTACAACATTGAACGGTGATGCTCTCAAATCAGAAGCATTAACTGAAATGGAACAATTGATTGCAGGTTTACACAATATGGAAGAAGGCAATGCACCTTTAGGATTCATTATTGGTTAATTTTGATTGACAAACAAATTAATTTATAGTACATTACATTATGGATCTTGTAAAACAATACTATTCGGAAATACAATTTAACACTCCCCAAGAAAAAGTAAACTCAGAAGAGTTACCTTTACCCATTTTAGAAACACTTTTAGATACCAAAGACATTTCTAATGTTTTAGAACTTGGTTGTGGTAACGGGTGGTTAAGTAACAGAATTGCACAAAATTATCCTAGTTTATCTGTAACAGGTTTAGACATTGTACCTGGAAATATAGACTATGCAAAACAAACTTCTGATGAAGTTTTTACAGCAGATTTTTTTGAACAAGATATAATGACAAATGATAGAACAGCAGATTTAACTGTTAGCATTGGTGCATTACATCACATACCAGATTTCACAATGAAACAAACAATCAGTAAAGCAATTGATTGTGCAAACAAATATTCTTTTATAGGATTGTATCACAAAGAAAGTAGAGATACAATGTTTGAATGGTTTGACCAATTCCCAACACATACTTGGTATGATATATTTACAGGCATGACACAATATATTAAAGATGAAAAACAAAGGGAAAGTTGGTTCAAGGACCAGTTTTATAATCCGTTTGAACAAACAGTTACACTAGAACAAGTAAAAGATATATGTGCAGAAAAAAATGTACAACTGGTAACCTCGAGTATAAGTACAGATAGTACAAGCGACAATGTTCGTAAAAAACTAAACAAAAAAAGTTTTACAAGTGGATTCATTTACTTTTTAATAGACAAGACTGAAGTTTATAAAAATCATTTAAGAGATGAAAGATTATTAAAAGAAAGAATAAATCAAATAAGAGAAGAAGACCCGTTTATATATAGATAAGGATAACAATGATAGTAGGCATAACAGGATTTATAGGCAGTGGCAAAGATACAGTAGCAAAAATGCTAGTTGAAAAAGGTGCAGTACAAGACAGTTTTGCATCACCATTAAAAGATTTATGTGCAAGTGTTTTTGGCTGGCCCAGAGATATGTTACAAGGTGACACAATCGAAAGCAGAGACTTTAGAGAAACACCAGACATGTACTGGACTAGAAAGTTAGGCATTGACCAATTTACTCCTAGACTTGCATTACAGTTACTTGGAACTGAAATAATGCGTACTCATTTCAATCAAGACATTTGGTTAGACAGTTTAGAATATCGTATAAGAAAAAATGAACAACAAGACACAATGGTTGTTGTTAGTGATTGTAGATTTAAAAATGAACTAGACTTAATTAAAAAACTTAATGGTATTGTAATACATGTTATTAGAGATGAATTACCTGAATGGTATGAAACTGCCGTCCATGCAAACAAGGGAAGTGTCCCTGCAAAGCACACTATGGAAACACGTTTTGCAAAAGTACATGCTAGTGAATGGAAATGGGTAGGTTATGATTTTGATTTTGTAATTCAAAACTCAGGTACACTAGAAGAATTACAAGCAGAAGTAGATTCAGTGTATGCAGATATGAAAAACAGAAAGTCTAAATTAAAATACGCACTTAATGACGACAATGTGGTAAATATTGTTGACAGAGACAAATAATACCAAATCCCCTTAAATATTAAAAAATTTCTATATTTATCCAAAACCTAAAAAACCACTGTACCCCCGGTTTGTATAATACCTATTTTCTAGTATTTTAGATAAATATTCGTATAATAATTCAAAGGAGATTAATTATGGCAACATTAGTATCACCTGGAGTTAGTATTAGTGTATCAGACGAATCGTTTTACGCCTCGGCTGGTGCTGGTACAGTTCCGTTACTAATCGTCGCAACTGCTCAGGATAAGAGTAGTCCAGACGGTTCAGGCACGGCGGCTTTTACTTCTAAGGCTAACGCAGGAAAATTACAACTAATTACAAGTCAACGTGAATTACTACAACAGTTTGGTAATCCTTTATTTTACAAATCAGGTAGTAATCAGTTGCATGGTTATGATCTCAATGAATACGGCTTACTAGCGGCCCACTCATTCTTAGGTCTGGCAAATAGAGCATTTGTTCTAAGAGCAGACATTGACCTAGGTCAATTAGAGGCTTCCTCAGCCGCACCAACAGGTGCTATTGCTAATGGAAGTTACTGGTTAGACCTTACATCTTCAGTTTACGGACTAAGAGAGTATAGTGGATCAGCATGGGTTAAGAAAGACGTATCCGTTGTAGACGCAATCAATATAGATGCTGGCACAGGCGGACCTAAGAGAGCATTTGGTCTTAACGGCGATTATGCCGTTGTGGCAAATACAAATGCAGGTGGAACAGCCGCAAATGTTAAGTATTACGAAAAATTCAGTGACGACTGGTACCTAATTGGTAGCACAAGTTGGGCATCTGCTACAAGCGGAGACTTCCAATGGGCAAGCCATACAACAGTACCAGCACTTAAGAGCGATGGTGTTAGTTCACTATCCGCTGGAGATATTTTCATTCAAACAAGCACACCTAACCAAGGTGCAGACTTTAAAGTTAAACTTTTCAGTTCAGCAACTAAGGCATTCTCAACAGTTGCCGCACCATTCTACGCAAATACTGATGCGGCTTATTCCGCAATTGGTACTGCAAATGTAAGTGTTGGTAACTTAGTAGGATTGTTTGATAATGTAGATCCAGAAGAAGCAACAGTTGTGTTAAAAAGACATAATGGAAATTCAACAGTAGTAGCAGAAGGTAGTAATATTTCTGCTGGTGTTAATGTTTCTGGTAACGCAAACGTACAAATCGTGTACGGTGGCACATCAGTAACAGTTCCATTTAGTAACACTATTAGTGGTAACGCAACTAACTCAACGGCGGAAGATGCTGTATTTGACTTTAACCAAGCACTAGCAGGTGCTTCAATCACTAAAGTCTCAGCAAGCCTAGGTTCTAGCGATAACATCGTATTAACATCAAGCGACGGTAGAGATATTCAAGTTAATAGTTTACACTCAGACTTCGGACCAAGTACAATTGGTTTTGGTTCAGGTGCCGCAACTGCTAACATTACATTCTCTAACTTTGCAGATTTAAGTTACGAAGCAAGTAAAACTTCCATAACAGGTACTCTTGCAGAAGGAACTTACTGGTTTAATGCCACAGTAGCAAAAGCAAACGTAGACATCTTAGAAAATGACGCATCAGCAGGATGGCAGACATTGTCTAAAGACTTAAACGTATCTGCTTCTGCTCCAACAACACAATCAGACGGAACTGCTCTAGTGGCAGGTGATGTTTGGTTAGACTCAGACGATACTGAAAACTTCCCTTGTCTTTACAAGTGGAGTGGTACTGCATGGGTTAAAGTTGATGGTACAGACCAAGTTACTTCAGAAGGTATCATTTATGCAGACTTCAGACAGTCTAAAACTTCAAGTTTAGATGCTGATGCTCCTGCACAAACAGCCTACCCAGCAGGTATGCTTGGATGGAACAAACGTGCTTCAGCAGGTAACGTCAAAGAGTATAAGATTAACTATACTCCTGCATCAACAAACATTGGTAATGTTTGGGTAGACGCAAGTGGTAACAAAACGGACGGTAAAATGTTTGGATTAAGAAAAGCAGTTCACAACTTAGTAAAAACTAAGATGCAAGCCGCTATTGTTTCTAATGATGACATTAGAGCAGAAACTAATTCATTCAACTTAATAGCCGCTCCTGGTTTCCCTGAAATGCTAGATGAAATGGTAGCATTAAGCACAGACAGAAGAAATACTGCTTTTGTTATTGCTGATACACCATTTAGACTTAAAGCAGACGCAACAAGCACTAAAAACTGGGCAACAAACGCCAACAATGCTAGTGAAAACGGTGAAGACGGACTAATTTCAAGTTCTCCATATGCCGCAGTTTACTATCCAAGTGCTTTAACAACAAACTTAGATGGAACTAACGTAGTTGTTCCGCCAAGTCATGTTGCTTTAAGAACATTTGCATTTAATGACCAGGTTGCTTTCCCTTGGTTTGCACCAGCAGGATTCCAAAGAGGTCTTGTACAGAACGCAACATCAGTAGGATTTGTTAATCCGGCCGACGGCGAATTTAACGCAGTTACATTAAACGAAGGTCAGAGAGACACATTGTACTCAAACAAAATTAACCCTATTGCCCAATTCCCAGGAAGAGGACTTGCAGTATTTGGACAAAAAACATTGAATCCAAATTCAAGTGCATTAGATAGAGTTAATGTTGCAAGATTGTTAGTTTACATAAGAGAGCAACTTGACGATGCAGTTAAGCCTTTCTTGTTTGAACCAAACGATGAGTTGACAAGAGCAAATGCAAAATCCGTTGTTGATGGATTCTTAAGTCAGTTAGTTATTCAAAGAGGTCTATTCGACTTTGTAACTGTTTGTGACGCAACAAACAATACAGCGGCTCGAATTGATAGAAATGAACTTTACATTGACATAGCGATACAGCCAGTCAAAGCAGTTGAGTTTATTTACATACCGATTAGAATTCAAAACACTTTGGGTTCAACATCATAAGTTAATTAAATTTAACATAAAAAGGGGTCTTTTTAGGCCCCTTTTTTATTGTCTGATTAAAACAGTAGTTAATATTTTTAGCCAATAATTGATAAATAACTGTAACGATAAACCCATAAACAATATCAAGGGGTTTATGGGTATTAGGAGATAATGAAATGGCAAGTCCAACAGTTGATAAAACAAAGAACAAATTTGGTGTTCCAGTAGTCGCTGGTGAACAAGGTATTTTGATGCCTAAACTGAAATTCAGATTTAGGGTTAGTATGCTTGACGGTTTTGGTGGAGACCAATCCACTAGAAGGTTCACACAAAATGTTATGAACGTTACTCGTCCTAAAGTTAATTATGAAGAGGTTGTAATTGATTCTTACAATTCAAAAGTGTATGTACAAGGTAAACATGCTTGGGATCCAATCACAGTACAATTACGTGATGATATTTCTAATAGTGTTGCAAGACTTGTTGGTGCTCAGAATCAAAGACAATTAAACCACTTTGAACAAACTTCTCCAATTGCTGGTGAAGATTACAAATTTAACATGCAAATTGAGGTGTTAGATGGTAGTACTGCAGACGCAATGGAAGTTTGGAACTTAGAAGGATGTTTCTTAACTAACGTTGATTACAGTGACTCAGACTATGCTACAAATGAACCTGTTACTGTTTCTCTAACAATTAGATATGACAATGCTATACACAGTCAAGGACCTAGTGGTATTGTTTCTAATGTTGAAGCAGGTAACCCATTTGATAGTTCAATAGTACCTGGCACAACTGACAACGAATCTGCATAATCTTTTTAAGATTATCAGATTTAAGAGAGTATAAACAATGGCTTTTTTAGACAAAAATAAAATAAGAGGTTATGGTAGATACTTTCTGATGCGAGCCGGCGGCTTTGATATGTTCAATGGCCAAAGGGTAGAAGACTCACATGGTACTAATGGTGAACCAATTAAAAACCATTACATGCGAGACTTTAAAAACGCAGAACGGTTCAAGCCAAAGAACACACCAGTTCGTCAAAAGTTTAACGGTTATGTCAACTTCCACTTCAATCCGGAAGTTGACTTACCGACCGTTATAGAAAATGGCTTAGACGACCAACTTACATTAAGTAGTTTAATTAGGCAGTCTGGAATTCCAAGTGCTGAAATTCAAACGGACGTAAAGAACCAATATAACAGAAAGAGAATAACTGTAACTCATACAGAATTTAAACCAATACAAATGGTTGCGTATGACACAGTTGATTCTATGTGGGTAAGTGTATTGATGCAAGCCTATCAACATCTGTTTATGAATCCATCAGGAAAATTTCAACCTGGTTCTCAGGCAGGCGATCCAATGTTGCCTGTACCAACTCCACACGACATAGTGCCTGGAGAAGTACCAAGTGGAGATGGAAATGGATTTGCGTCTTTTAATGAAGGCTTTGACAGTAACTTTATGGGACTAAGGTTACAACCACAAGCACTTAGAAACTTTATAGACAGCATTGACATAGTACAATATCACGGACAAAAATGTATTAAGTACACTTTGTTCAGACCAATGATTACAGGTTTTGAAATAGATGGTATAGACCACAGTTCAAGTGAAGCAAATTTAATTACAATAGATATAACTTATGAAAACTTTGCTATGCAACCTGTTATAAATGAATTTATCAGTGAAGGAGATTTGCAAAGATTTTCAGACTTCAATAGAGGACACTGGAGTAGATTAAGAGATGGTGATCCTAACACAGATGAAATACCAGGTGGTAGCAGAGCAAACAGCAGACCTTTAAGATTAGATGCAAGAGGTGAAACGTTTACACAAGGTGTTAATAGAGGCAAACAAAATGATTGGCTCGGTAACTTTGTGAATAATAGTACAGCAGGTGAAACTGGTGGCAAAGAAAATGCTAAAGAAGAAAGTGAAAAGAAAGATACTAGTAAAGAACAAGACGATTCACAACCACAAGGCAAAGATGGACAACGTGACCTTATAGGTAGAGCAATTTAATGAGTGAAAGTTTATACACAACCTTTGGTAATGAAATAAGTTACGAAATCCGTAGAGACAAACTTGTTAAGTTTTTAGAAAACAATACAATTAACTTTCCTTTACCTGAAGCAAGTTTAGAAATATTAGTCAACATGATAAATGTTGATGACAGAGGTATATCTTCTGACAAGTTAGACATAGTTTTTAACAGATTAACAAGCATAGGGTTTGCAAAATCTAATGCAAGAGCATTAGCAGTAGCATTAATTAGAGTAGCAGAAACACAAGGAGTACATCCTATATCATATTTTGAAATAAATGAGGATTCAATACTACTTGCAGAGAATACTTACAAAGCAATTAATGAATTAAGACCTACTGGAAATAAAATAGGTCTTAAAATTTCTACAAAAAACAATAAATCTAAAATAGCAAACAAAATTAGACCGTAGGAGCCACAGATGTCTAGTAGATATTCACAAGGCAACTACTCCGTCCAAAATCCAGAAAAATTCGTAGGACAAAAACAACCATTTGCTCGTAGCAGTTGGGAAATGGCATTCATGAGATTCTGTGATAGTCATCCTAACATTACTAAATGGGCAAGTGAAAATGTAAAAATACCTTATAGACATCCGTTTACAGGAAAAATTACAAACTATGTTCCTGACTTTATGGTACAATACACAGATAAAACAGGAAAGACACGAGTTGATTTAATTGAAATCAAACCCAAAGCACAAACACTACAAGAAAAAGCAAGAGACAAATATGATAAAGCATCCATACAAGTAAATGCTGTAAAGTGGGAAGCCGCTCAAGCCTGGTGCAAGGCAAAAGGTTTACATTTTAAAGTTATTACAGAGGATCAGATTTTCCGAAAGCAAACAGGCAGAAAGACAAAAAGGTCATAATAAATATAAAAAATGAAAATAGAATATACAAAAACTCCAAGGGACGTAATCGAGTTTGACGATGATGTTCCGGCTAATTTAGATCCTACCGATGTTGTAGAGATTTTTCAAACACCTTTAACTGGTTCATTTAATTGGGACTATACAGTACAAGACAACAGAATAAAAAAATTATATGAATTAGGCAAACAATTAAATTGGAATGTAGAGGTTGATGTAGATTGGACACCTAACTTTGTAGGTATCAGTGATGAAGAATTTGATTTTGAAAACAATCAATGGGACAACCATAAAGTTTTTAAAACTTTTGACAAAAAAACAAGATTAGAATTCTTCAAAGACCTTAACAGTTGGGCAACAAGTCAATTTTTACATGGAGAGCAAGGAGCATTATTGGTTGCATCACAGTTAGCCAGTTGTGCGCCAACATATAATGCAAAACTATATGCCGCAAGTCAAACATTTGACGAAGCAAGACACGTTGAAGCATTCAACAAATACTTACAACAAAGATTAAAACGCAGTTGGCCCATAGGTAGAGCATTAAAAGGTTTGTTAGACAAAATATTAACAGATCCTCGTTGGGATTTGAAGTTTATTGGTATGCAAGTAGTGATTGAAGGCTTGGCATTAGCCGCCTTTAACGCCGCCAAAGAAGCAACTAATGATCCTGTGTATAAACAAATGCTAGAATACATTATAAGAGACGAAGCAAGGCATGTTACGTTTGGTATTAACTATCTTACGGAGTTTGTAACTACTTTAAGTGAAGAAGATAAGTTGGATAGGGCACAATTTGCCTTAGAAGCCTGTACTGTGAGTAGAAATAGACTAAGAGCATATGATGTTTGGGAAAAGTATGGCATGGATTTAGATTATACTGACGAATACCAAAAAGAAAACATTTTTCAAACACAATTTCAAGATGTATTGTTTAGTAGGATAATGCCTAACCTTAAAAAAATAGGATTGTTGCATGATGAACTAGTACCAGAGTATGAAAAACTAGGTGTTATGGGATATGCTGACGGCGATAGTGATTATGAAACAAGTTGGGAAGAATTAAGTAAACCATTGAAATGAAAATAAGTGATATCATAGAATTTAAGACTCCTAAAAAGGTTTATGACAAACCACAGGACTATATTGATGCTAGAAATCACAGATTTGACCAAATGTTTGGACATCCTACACGCAAATTAAAGAAAAAACGAAAGTCTAAGAAATAAATAGTAGCATGACCAAGAAACTAGAAGAAGAATTCAACTTGCCACCTATTGAAGAAGCAAAGAAAAAGAAAAGTTCTTACGATCCACCATCGTATGAAGACCCTACTGAGCCTTCAACAGAGATTATAGAAGTACAGGATGTTGAAAAAGCATTAAGCAACGCAGAAAAAATAGACCAAGCATTACAAAATGTTAAAGGTTTAGACGACCATGATGTTGAAATGGATGATATTGGCAAACAAGCAATGGACAGTTACCAACAATTAATGAACTTAGGTATGAATGTTGGAGATAGAGAAGCAGGACATATATTTGATAGTGCATCAAAGATGTTAAAAACTGCTCTTGAAGCCAAAGAAAGTAAAGTAAATGCTAAACTTAAACAAATAGATTTAATGGTTAAAAAAGCAAGGCTTGATGGAAACAGCGGAGATGCTGGTTCATCATCTGGCAGTACATCTTTAGATAGAAACGAACTCTTAAGAATTATCAATAATAAAGATAATTAACTTTTCCAAGGTACTAATTTAAAACGTTCTTCAGGTATTTGTAAAAATTCTGTTGTCCAAGCACTTTGACCTACAAAATCTAAATGTTGCCATTCATCTTTTCTACTTAATTTAGTTTTTGCAATATCATTCCAGTCATTATTGTCTATAATGTCTTCTATAATTTCTTTTTTCTCTAAAACTAAGTCTAAATTATGGTCGTCCCATTCATAATGAAACAATTCCATAACATTTCTGTCGTCATCTACATAATCTATACTGATATCTATGCCCCACTTAGGTTGTAATCTAATCATTTTGTATAAAAGATTGTTTCCTGGTGCCCAACCATACAGTTGTTCTAGTGCATATCCATGGTATCCTTTTCTTTCATACAAGTCTGAATGATTAATATGAGGACCTGTTGTGTTATTACAAGGCAAATACCACTCTTGCTTAACACATCTTTTATAACGCATGTATTGTGGCTCACCTAAGTTACATTTTGCGTATTGTTGCTCTAATTCACACAGGTCATAACCACTTTGGTCAAATCTATCTAGTAATTCTGGACGTGGGCATACATGATTTTCTAAGGCTACACCCCAAGTTCCTTGAGTATTGAATTTATTATCACTTCTTTTAAACTGCATACTTTTACTATTTATGATAAATAAGTGTAACAGGAGTTTTAGACTATGAAAGAATTAAAAGACATCATTAACGAATCTTTCAGCAAAGAGTATGGCTATAGAGTTAAAATAGCATCCGATTGCTCCGCGGAAGATTTGTCAAAATTAGAAGGTGCATTACAAAAGTACAACCTTGTAAGTGCAACACCTTGGAAACGTACACCTATTCAAGAAAATCCAATGGAGTTTCAAAGAATGAAAGGTGCAAACTTTACATCTGAAGTATGTAGCACAGACGTTGTGTTGAAATACCCAGTTAATTCAAGAGTACTTGAAGTATATCTTGCAGTAAATTTAGGTATGGACCATGAAAGAGTACTTGCATATGGTGTTAAAGATCCTAGAAAACTAGAAAGTGATTTAGCACAAGAAAGAAACGTTAGAAATAACGACAGACAGTTTGACCAGGAAGAAGCAGTATTAAATAACGAAGATATGAGCCATTATAATAACGAGCATGTTGATGTCGATGCTAGTCAAGAGGCACTTTTCGGTGAAGCATACAATGAAAAATTCCTAGCAGAACTCCAAAAAATTAAGAATGAAAAAGGTGAAGATTACTTTACTAACTTCCTAAACGGTTATCCTACAAAGGATGAACTAATGGGAGACAATCTTAAATCTAAATATGATGAAATCACAGGTACAGCACATGGTGGACAGGCTCCAGAGCCAAAACATGTTGATGTTGTATCACAAAGTTCAAGAAGAAACTAATGGAAGACATTAAGAAGTATTTAAAAATTGTTGAATCCAGAGGTGTCTTAGGTGCAGAAGATGGCGGACTTACACTTTTTATCAATGATGAAAACATTGAATTGGGTAAAACTCCAGAAGAAGTTGCTGAAAAATTAAAAGGCATTAACGATTTAGACTTAGATGATTTATTTGCTTCTAGTTCAGTAGATTTTGCTGACGAATATGGTTTTGAAAATGAAGATGATGCACATGAACTGTTTGACAAAGCAGTTGCATTAATGATTCCAAAACCAGATGACCGTGCTAGGGACAAAGTTGATGACAGACCTGCAACTTCAGACGATATTGCTAAAATAAACAAAGGCGAAGAACCAGAAATGGAAGAAGATATCAACGAAGGTTGTGGTGATGATTCATGTCCTACATGCGGTGGAGATCCAGAAGATATGGGACCACCAGAACCAGAAGAACAAGAAAGTCACAAATATGAAAAACATCATTCTACTGAAACAGGCTCTGTATCAGTCGAGGCTAGTGCAGATTCAATAGACGAACTTAAAGTATTGTTAAGAAAAGTTGGAATTACTTTACCAAGTGGCGAACCACATGGCGATGATGACCATGATGATGACCATGATGATAAAGGACCTATGAAAATTGTATCATTAAGTCCGGAACCAGAAATGGACGGTGATAAACCAACTATGGACTTCCCAAAAACAGCAGTAGACCCAGATTCCAAAGAAGTTTTAACAAATATCCTCAAAGATAGACTAAAAGATTATTTGCGTAACGGCAAATAATACTTTATTTCCCCTCTAAAACTTAATAAATAGTGTTATGCCTAAAGGAACAGTTAATACTGAGTTAGTAAAACAAGCATATACTAAAGTTCAATACGACTCTGATATGTTATTAGAGTTTCAACAATGTTGTGATCCAAATGACGGGCCAATGTTCTTTATGAAAAAGTATGTGAACATACAACACCCTACAAGAGGTGGCATTCCTTTTGAACCATACGATTATCAAGAAGATTTAATTGTAAATTACAACGAAAACAGGTACAGTATTAATATGCTGGGCAGACAGATGGGTAAAACTACTGTGGCGGCAGGATATTTGTTATGGTTTGCTATGTTTAAACCAGACAGTACCATATTAGTTGCGGCTCATAAGGCGGCTGGCTCACAAGAAATTATGCAACGTATTAGATATGCTTATGAAAGTATTCCTAATCATATAAGAGCAGGTGTTGTTGAATATAATAAGATGAGTATTAGTTTTGATAACGGCAGTAGAATAGTAGCAAGTACAACAACAGAAAATACTGGTAGAGGTATGTCACTAACTTTAGTTTACTTAGATGAGTTTGCATTCGTACCACCCAGAATAGCCAAAGAATTTTGGACATCTTTATCACCAACATTAGCAACAGGTGGTAAATGTATTGTTACTAGCACTCCAAACAGCGATGATGATACCTTTGCACAAATTTGGCACCAAGCAGTAAAAACAGTAGATGAATATGGTAATACATCTGATGTAGGTGTAAATGGATTCAAAGGATATTTGGCAAAATGGGACCAACATCCAGACAGAGACCAAGAGTGGAAAGATGAAGAACAAGGCAGAATAGGAGAAGAACGTTTTAGACGTGAGCATGAATGCGAATTTATCATATACAATGAAACACTTATAGACTCCTTAAAATTGGCTACTCTAAAGTACACAGACGTCTTGTATAGGCAAGGAGAAGTTCGTTGGTATAAAAGGCCCACAGCAGACAAAACGTATGTGTTAGCACTTGACCCAGCGGCTGGAACAGGCGGAGATAATGCCGCAATACAAGTAATTGAGTTACCTTCAATGACACAGGTTGCAGAATGGTGTCACAATAAGACTCCAGTAGAAGGTCAAATAAGAGTAATGAGAGAAATTTTAAAAGAGATTGACCAATACGGAGCAAAAGAAATATATTGGACAGTTGAAAACAATAGCATAGGTGAAGCCGCCCTTGTTGTAATTAGAGATACAGGAGAAGAAAATTTTCCAGGAAACTTTTTACATGATCCTATTAAAGTACAAGGGAAAAGAGGAAGGAAAGGTTTTCATACAAGTTCAAAAAGTAAATTGGACGGCTGTATTACATTAAAAAGATTTATAGAACAAGACAAAATTAAACTATTCTCTGATGCATGTATTAGAGAATTAAAAACTTTTGTTGCTAGAGGAAATAGTTTTTCAGCACAACCAGGCGAAACTGATGACTTGGTAATGAGTTTGATTATTTGTTGTAGAATGATTACATATATTGCAAGTTTTGAAGATGATATCTTTGAAGTTGTAAATCAAAACATAGGCGGAGACAACAATTATGATGATGACAAGCCTATAGACGAGTATGACGAACCTATGCCAATTGGACTACTTTAGATAAATACAAGTATGGCAATCAGTATAAAAACAGTAGCAGACAAAACATATAATCTTTTAAAAGGTTATGGATACCAAATTGATACTTTTAATAAAGTAGGAGAGGTAGTTGGCGATCCTGCAGATGCAATTAGATTTTTTGTAGAAGATCCAAATTTGTTAGTTACTCTTAATGTACCTGATGAAGAAATAAGATTAAGTATTAGTAAAAATACTGAAGAAACTGATAAACTAAGAAAACAATTAGAAAATCTAAGTAAAGACTATTTGATGAATTTAGATTTTAGAGTATTTGGGAGAACATTAAAACCAAGCAGTGAATCAACAGACGTAGCAAAAGAGACCAACATGAAAGAAACAAATGAATTGAGAAAACTAGCAGGACTTCCTTTAGAAGAAAAAGATGATATAGATTCTTTTAAAGGCTCCACAAAAGACGGACACAAATATAGAGCAAAGGCTGATGACCAGGATTACAGTCAATACTTAAAAGTGTTTTATGGAGACGGCAAGTACTTTAGAATTTATTATGATTCCAGGGTAACTGGTGGAAAAGCAGGTGGATATGATCCTAAAGGAATAGAAACAAATGATCCTAAGGCAGAAAAAGTATTTGCAGATTTACCAGATGACTTTTTTAAAAAATACGGTTCTGAAGGTGAAACAGGATTAGAAGATATAATTGATATGATAAAGAAAGAAGATATAAAAGAAGAA
>TARA_B100000963_G_scaffold361760_1_pt1 | contig 19308 bp, 19 predicted proteins | sample TARA_B100000963 | Tara Oceans TARA_B100000963 (sample SAMEA2622097) | marine metagenome | biome: marine biome (ENVO:00000447); feature: surface water layer (ENVO:00002042); material: "saline water (ENVO:00002010), including plankton (ENVO:xxxxxxxx)" | depth 5 m | reverse complement strand
TTTTTTTTTTTTATTATTTAAAATTAATACCCCTTCTAATATCAAGAAGAATTTTTTCTCCTTATGATGAAAAAATTTATTCTTATCTGAATTATTGCGATATTTTGAAATTATCATAACCTGAGGGCCTTTATTTTTACTATTATGAAGACAGATTCTTACATCAGCTTTATTTTTAATAGAATAATCTTTGATTTTTTTTAAAGAATTTATATTTATTTTTTTTTCTATATTTTTTTTTAAAAATAATGCTAACGATTTTCCACTAAAGTCTTCTATCATTATATAAAGCTAACATTTTAAAAATATAATTAAATATCTAATTTAACCATTCATCGTTTTTATGTAAAAAATATGAACTAAATCTTGATGATAATTTTATTCCATGTAATTTTTGTAAATTAGTTTCTTTAATCAATCTTTTATAGTTTTTCCAAAATTTTTCTTCAATGTCACTTTTTTGAAAATGACCGTTTTTAATATAAAATATCATCTCTTTTGTCGCTTCAATCCACTCATCTTTAGAGTTATCTTTAAATAAAATTCCAGCATCTATAAGACTTTTATTCATAGAAATATCATCAAAATTTCCATAGTCCTTTAAATACTCAAAAATTTCAGAAATTTTTAAGTTTCTTTTCCTTTTTGGGCAATAGTGATGCTTTGTTAAATATAATCTATTTGAAATGTGAGTAACAATTAGATGAACTGGTACAGTAGAATGAATAGCCGGCTTATTAAATAAATTCCCGATCTGATCCATTCCGGTTCCAGTTGAAATGATAAAATCACAGTTTTCAAATAAAAAAAAATCTAATTGATCAGATCTTTCTTTAGAGTTTGCGTAATCTAAGATTTTTTTGTTAATATTGGGTTCAAATTTCTTTTCAGGAAAATTGCCCATTCGAACAATATGATAACCCTCATCTGCCAAATATTTACTTACATGGTAAAAAACCTCTAGTTCCTGATTTCTAAAGTTGTGGTAGGAATAATCCTTTCCTTCAGAACCAAATTTTTTTAAGTATGCGTTATCTCTCACGCAGAGGCAAACATACTTATCTTTGTTTAGTTTTATGCCATTATTTTCAAGAAAATTTTTACCAACGGTATTTGTTTTGATTGTATTATTAAAGAATATTCTTTTTTCATCAATACAATTAAAACTATATTCATTTATTTTTATTAAGTGTTCCTCAAAGCCTTTAGATATTTTAGAGATAAATAATATAGTGTTTATTATAATCTGGTTTAATTTTGATGGTATAAAATTAATTTTTTTTTTTAATAATTCGACAAAATATAAGTTCGAAATAAAACCACTTGTAGAAAAAAAATCTATAAAGTTTTTTTGGGAATTTGTTTTTTGATTAAAATAAATGTTCATCGTATGCACGAAATGACCAATTCTTTTTGTTGGAATTTGAAAAAACCTCATAAAAAAGAGACCTCGAATAATACGAATAACAATAAGAAAAGGTATTGTTAAGAAGATAAAGATAAAATTTAAGAAATTTTTTAAAAAATTTTTTATTATTTTATTAATCATTTATCATTTCAATAAATGTTCTGCATGTTTCACAACATCTTGCAAAGAGATAATCTCTTTGTTAGCAAAATTTTTGAGTTTAATAGATGCTGCTATTGAGCTAATAAATAATGCAAGATATATATTAACATTGTTACTCATCAGAGGAGCAAAAAAAGATAGTAAAACATCTCCTGCACCAACTCTATCTAATACACTGTCTGCAAAAGCAGGACATTCATAAAATCTATTTTTTCCATCGAAATACAATATACCGTCTGATCCTCGTGTTACTAAAACAGTTTTATACTTTCTTCGATCAAAAATTTTTTTTATTAAATATTTTACATTATTTTCACTATCTCTTAATTCATATCTAAGTTCTTTTTCATTTATTATTAAACATTTTATATTATTATATTTTTGAATATTTTGATAACCTACATTTGAGGCATTGATTTGAGCATTTAAAAAAATATTTTTATGATTTTTTGAGATAATTTTTGCGACTTTATTTGATATAAGACCATGTCCATAATCACACACAAGAATAGTATGATTTTTTTTTACTTCAGATTTATATTTTTTTATCAAATTTGCCTCTTCTTTTTCATCTAATTTTTCATCATTATAATTATATAAACCAAAAATTTTTGTATTATTTACTGAATCTAAAAATCTAATTTTATTTATAGTCGGCGAGTTTTTTTTATATATCAATTTTAAATTAATTTTATTCCCTAAATACTTTTTTAAAGAATTAAGTATTTTTTTATCATTTCCAATATAAGATAATAATGTAGTTTTATAATTTTTCTTATTTGAAAAATTATCTATGATTTTTACAATTGATGCAGCTCCTCCAAAATATTTTTCTGTTTTATTTGGCTTCATAATCAAAACTGGTTCTTTTCCCGATTTTCCTATTGCATCAGCAAATATATATTCATCTGTTATTATTTCGCCTATAACCATAGTCTTTAAAAAATTTATTTTACTCAAAACTTTGTTTATTTTATTTGTCTTAAGATCTTTTTTTAAAATTGAGATAAAATTTTTTTGTTTTTTGTTGAAAATATTAAAGTTCTCATTTAGCAACTGGGATGAACTATACACAATCTCATTAGAATAAATTATTTTTCCTCCATATTTCCTTAACTCTTTTTCTTCTTCATAAATTTGTTTTGTAATATCTTTTTTTTTATCTTTATATTCTATGCCTTTGCAATAATAATTTGGTTTTATTTCATGTATTATTTGAACTGCATTTTTTTGATTTGAAATAATAACATAGTCAACAAAAATTAATTTACTTATTAGTTCAGCTCTGATTTGATCTTTAAATATTGGTTTACCAAAACCTTTGTTAACATGTTCATCTGCGGTAACACTTACGATTAGTATATCTCCCTTAGATTTAGCATATTCCAAGTGTTTAAGGTGACCGAAATGAAATAAATCGTATACACCGTGACATAAAACAATTTTTTTTTTTTTAAATCTATTTCTAAAAAAGTTCTTTTTAATAAAATTTGAATTTATTATTTTTGACATAATTTTTTAATTCTTATCAGTGCAAATTACAAATAAATAGTGAGACATTGACTCAAATCCAGTATGTATAACTTCATCATTCATTGAAAATAAAAAAACATTGTCAAAATATTTTGACATAATTTTTCTAAATTCATTACCACTTTTACAATTGACATGTCCCTTTTTTGCAGAATCTTTAGCATATTTTTGACTTTCTAAACTCGGTATACCCAATATTAGTACACCATTTGCTTTAAGAGAATTTTTAATGTTATTAATAAATTTCCTTTCATTTGATTTTTTTATATGTTCAAAAACATCTATTGCATAAATCGCATCATATTTGTTAGCAGTACACTTCTTTACCATATCGTGTAACATGAATTTAATTTGATATTTTTTTGAGGAATTTTTTTTTGCAAACTTAATAAACTCTGGATCAAAATCGCTACAAGTAAGTTTGCCAACAGTTTGTTTTACTATTCTTGATGCCCAACCATCACACGAACCTATTTCTAATACATCTTTTTTTCCTGTAAGCATTTTAGAAACAAACTTGTATCTGGATAATACAAATGTAAGCCTTTTTGGATCATTGTCCCAACCAAAACTTGTCATAATACCAAGCTTATTAAGACCATTCTTTTTTTCTCTTTCAAATAAAATATCGTAATGTTTTTCTTTGGTAATATATTTTTTTTTCATCAAAAATTATTTAAATTTTTTTTATTTGATCTATAAGTATATTAGATTAATAAAATATTGAACTTCTAATTTATTAATAAATTTATTGCAAATATAACCTTTATCTATAAAAAAGATTTGATTAAGATGAATTCTAAAAAAATCAAAAGACCATTTATAGATTTTTATAATAAATACGATATAATACCAACTTCAAATAAATCTAACTTAAATCGTCAAATTTTTTCAAGAAATTTTCTTTACACTAATTTAGGCGTTCCTTTAAAATTTTTTAAGGATAAAAGAATTATTGAATTTGGTCCTGGAGGAGGATGGAATGCAATTTCAACATCATTTTATAAACCTCGAGAGTACTGTTTCGTTGATGCTTCTAAAAAAAGTATTAAAGAGATTAAAAAAAAAATAAAAAATAAAAAAATAAAAGCTTTAAAAACATCAATAATAAATAAAGATATACTAAATTTAAAAACTTCTAAGAAATTTGAAATTGCAATTGCAGAGGGAATAGTACCTAATCAAAAATATCCAAAAAAGATGCTAAAGATAATTTCGTCTCACTTAGAAAAAAATGGTATTTTAATTATTTCTTTACAAACTGGTATTTCTTTACTTTCCGAATTTTGTAGAAGAATCTTAATTATTAAAACATTCAATGACTACAATTCATTTAATGATCAATTAAGAAACGCTGTTGATATTTATAAATTACATTTAAAAACACTAAAATTCTCAACAAGGCCTATTAATGACTGGGTATTGGATGTGGTCTTTAATGAACAAACTGAAAAAAATAAAGTTATTTTTGGTTCAGATGACGCAATTAGATTTTTAAATAAAAATATGGATATTTATAATTCTTTTCCAAAATTTTTTTACGATGGTAGATGGTATAAATCAGTGATAACTTCTAATAACTCTAATAATAAATTATTTTTAGATCAATATTATAAGTTTTCAATAAACTTTATAGATTATAGAGAGAAGTTCGAAAGACAAAGTCTCTCAAAAAATAAGGCACAAGAAATTGAGAAAATTTGCTCTAAAGTTTGTATTTTACAAAACAAAATGATTAAACAAAGAAGTTACAAAGAAATTGATGAATTTATTAAATTATTAATAACCATAAGTTCAAAACTTCCCAATAATTTTAAAAATACAAAAGAATGTATACACGAATTTACTGTTGATATAAAAAAATATATTAAAGGAACTAAACCAAAAAATCTTTTTAGGAAATTTAGGTACTGGTGGGGAAGAGGAGCACAATACACTAGCTATATTAAAAAATAGATTACTTTAAATACTTAAACCATAACCTTGTAACAGAGGCTATTTTCTTTTTATTCCATAATGGTGCTTCTTTCCAATAATCTATATTTTGCAACAAATCTTTTATGCCATTTGCTAGAGAAACTTTTGGTTTCCATTTTAATTCTTTTTTAATTTTTTTAATATCTGCAAAAGTAACGAAAGGTTCACCGGGTCTTTTTGGTAAATATATCTTTTTATTTATACCTAAAAGTTTAATTAAATAGTTTATTTCTTTTGGATTACCTGCTCCAACATTCCAAATTCTTGAGTTAAGATTTGTAATCGTGGCTTTATAAAATGCATCTGCAACATCAGTAACATATATAAAATCTCTTTTTTGTTTTCCATTTCCAACAATTGTGAAAGGTTTTTTTTCCAATTTTTGTTTTAAAAAAACTCCAATTACTGCTCCATACGCACCAGAAGTTCTAGATCTTGTTCCGTAGGCATTAAATATTCTTATCGAATTTACTTTGAGATTGTAAACATTGCTCCAATGAAAACAAAGTTGTTCTCCAATATATTTTGAAAATGCGTAGGGATATTTTGTTTCAATTTTAACTTTTTCATTTGTGGGTATTTTTGCCAAACCATAACAAGATGAAGATGCAGCATAAACAAATTTTTTAACTTTTTTGGCATCAAGAACATTTAATAAATTCAATGTTGAATTGAAATTGTTAATTATATATTTTTTTGGGTATTCAATCGAAGGAACAATATCCCCAGTTCCAGCAAAATGAACAATAAAATTGCATTCATTTATGAATTTAATTTTTTTATCTAATTTTTTTAGATCTAATTTTAAGAATTTAAAATCTTTATTAAGTAATAAGTTTTTTAAATTTCTTTTACTACCGCTAATAAAATTATCAATACCATTTACCTTAAATCCTTTTTTCAAAAATAGTTCTGCTGTATGGCTGCCAATGAAACCAGCCACCCCAGTAATAAGAACTACTTTTTTCATATAAGTAAATAAATATTAGTTAACTCTGATATATAATTGGTTTTTTTTATTTTTGAGTTTAAATTTTTTTTTATTAATTATCCTGTTCCTTGTAAGTTTTGTTTTACTTATTAACCCTAGATTAATTGCGAATCTTATTTTATTAGATCTATTTTCTGCATTTCCATGAACTAACATTTGTGAAAATACCATAAAAAAATTACTCTTAACATAAATCTTTTTTTCTGTACCTAAATTAATTCCTGATACGATCTTTTTAGGAGAATATGGAAATCCTAATTTATGAGCTGATGAGAACTTTTTAATTTTGTAATCTTTATATTTAAATCGTTTTCTAATAATCTTTTTATCATCGATTAAATGGGACCCAGGTATAATACCTAATGCATTGTCTTTGCTTATATTTAATACAGGTATCCATATATTAATTGCATCTTTAATATATTTATTTTTCCCATAAAAAGTTTCTCTATGCCAACCAATTTGCTCTCCGTTAGTCTTTTTATTTCTTGGTCTAACTACCCTCAATGTAATTATAGACGAATATAAATAATCATCTGTTTTAAAAAGTTCTTTTAAAAAATTTTTTTCATTTTCATTAAAAATTTTTTGTAGATTTGCTTTATTTAATTTATTTTGACATCTTAAGGCCAAATTATGGAACTTTTCTCTAGATAATTTTAAATAATAATCCTGCTTTTTATTAAAATACTTCTTAATTATATCTCTACTAATTTTTAATAATTTTTTATTACTAAATTTCTTAACTAAATATCCATTTTTTTTTAAAAGATGATTCATTATTTTTTTTTATTTTCAATAATTTTTACTTTTTTCAAAAAATTTTTTTTTCTATTAGAATATTTTTTCAAGGGAAATCCAGAGTAAATGGACCAACTATCAAGTAGTTTATTTACATAGGAAAATGGACCGACTACAGTGCCAACACCTATTTTACTTCCAGGAACGACAATAGAGTTAGGACCAACTATACAATATTTATTTATTGTTATTTGTGAATTAGTTTTTTTTATTTTTTCATTAAATGGTGAATAATATTCTTTGCCTGAATAATCATCTACAGAAGTATAAATTTTAACTCCTGAGGATAGTCCTGCATGACTCTTTATTATTATCTTATTTCCTAAATTAGAGTGCAAATAACAAAAGGGAGTGACGTGAATAAAATTTTCTAATTTAATTTTTCCAGCAGATATAAAAACACAATTTGAGTCTATTCGAACGTTATTACCCAATGTTAAATTTTTTTTATTTGAAATTATTACTGAAGAGTGAACATTACAATTTTTCCCACATTTGATTCCAATTTTTTTTAATTCATCAGATGAGTAAAAATAATTTTTTTTCACACGATATAAAATTTGTTATTATTTTTAAATTATTGTATATATCAATTTCTTATTATTATGAACCTTAATGCTTATAAAAAAATCTTTCAAAAATCACTTTCGCTGAAAAAAAATACTAAAGTTGAAAAGTTAAAATATGAGTCTATTCCAGAGTGGGACTCAATAGGGCACATGTCTCTAATTGCAGCTTTAGAGGAAAAATGTAAAATTTCATTTAAAACTGATGATATAATAAACTTTAGTTCTTTCGAAAAGGGGATTAAAATTCTTAATAAATATAAGATTTACATTAAATAGCACATCTATGAAAAAAAAATTATCTGAAAAAATAGAAGGTAGTGGTATCAAGTATAGTTTTAATATTAACCTTCTTAAACCTAATAATGAAAGAGAAAAAATAATCAAACTTTTCAGAAAATATGGAATAATTTGTTTTACAAAATGCAATATATCTCCTTTGGAATTCTTCAAATTTACTAAATTATTCACCCATGAATATTCAATAGATGCAGCAAGAAGAGAGGTAAGATTTAACAATAAAAATATAAGAAATGTTGATAGTGGTTTTCATGAAATACCTCTACATTCAGAGTCAAGCTTTACATCAACATGGCCAAAAATAATATGGTTCTATTGTAAAAAAATTTCAAAAAAAAGTGCATGTACAACTATATGTGACGGGGTTAAGTTGTGGAATGAACTAAGTTTAAATACAAAAAAATTTTTTCAAAAAGAACAAATTATATTTCATAACAAAATAGATATTGGTTTTAATAAAAAAAACAAAAAAAAAACTGATTGGTATATAAGTTCACCTGGAGCATTCAACGCAAAAATAAATTGGAAAAGTGGATATCTTGAATACAAGTTGAAAAGATCAGCTGTCAATGAAAACTACTCCTCTAAACATTTAAGTTTTTGTAATCATATTTTAAGTATAGATGATGAAAAACAGATAATTAATTACCAGTTAGAAAATAAAAAAAAAATTCCAAAAAAAATTATGATTGAAATTATCAATAAATCCAAAAAGTTGACTTATTTGCACCAATGGAAAGAAAAAGAGTTTCTAATGATAGATAACAAAAGATTCTTACATGGAAGAAAAGCAATTAATAAAAATGATGTTAGAGATATCATAAATATTCAAACTCTAAATACTAATTTTTAATTTTACCTAATATTACTTTAGAAACATGTTTTTCAGTCAATTTATATTTATTTTTTAAATATTCATACGATCCACTATTCATATAATTGTCATTAATACCTAACCTAATTAATTTAGTTCTATAACCACCATCTGACATAATTTCTGCTATAGCGCTTCCCAATCCTCCAATTATATTGTGTTCTTCAAGAGTCAAAATTAATTTTTTGTTTTTTATAAATTTTAAAATTTTTTGTTGATTTATAGGTTTAATAGTATGAACATTAATAACATTCACACTTATTCCTTTTTTTATCAAAAACTCAGAGCATTTAATTGCTTCATTCAATATTGCCCCATTAGAGAACAAACAAACATCTTTACCTTTTATTATCTCTATTGGTTCACCAATTGAAAATTGGTAATCTTTTTTATAAATTATTGGAAGATTTTTTTCTCCGGTTAATCTTATATAAACTGAATTTTTGTGCTTTAGTGATGCTTTAATTGTCTTGTATAGTTCATAACAATCTGCTGGAGAAATTATTGTTATATTGGGTAATGATCTCAAGGCTCCGATATCATCGATCGAGCAATGAGTAAACCCAAGGTTTCCTAAACATAGGCCACTAGCTAAACCAACCATTATCACTTTTTCTTTCATATAAGAAAGATTAACTTTTATTTGTTCCAAACATCTTAATGTTTGAAAAGGACTAAAAGTTGTTGTTATTGACTTGTATCCAACTGAAGATAGCCCAGTAGCAATTCCAATTAAATTTTGTTCTGCGATACCTACATCTATTAACCTTTTTTTATAATTCTTTTTAAACCTATCTAAACCCGCAGAAGTAGATACATCTGCAGTTACGACAATTAAATCCTCATCAGTTTTTGCTAAATTATTTAAAATTAAACCAAAAGAAGCTCTTGCGCCTATTGCTGAAAAAATCTTCAAATTTGAAAAATCAAATTTCATCAATCTTTAATTAGCTTCAAAGCTTTTTTATAATTTTCAAACGTTAAAGTCGCATGATGCCAATCATTATTATTTTCAAAAAAACTTATTCCTTTACCCTTAATTGTGTTTGCTAGAACCAATTTTGGCTTTTTGGTCTTTTTTTCAAAAGCCCTTATTAATTGGATAATATTATGCCCATCAACTGAAATTACATCCCAATCAAATGACATCCATACTTTCTCTAAATATTTCACGTCTAATATTTCGCTATTAGTTCCAGTTTGTTGAAATTTATTATTATCGAGTATAACCGTTAAATTCGATAACTTATATTTACTTGCTGTCATTGCCGCTTCCCAAATCGCACCCTCATTACATTCACCATCACCTATAAGAACAAACGTCTTAAAATTTCTATCTTTTAATTTTGCTCCTAGTGCCATACCTACGGCTGAAGATAAACCCATTGCCAGACTTCCAGTAGTTTGCTCTATACCATATTTGATATTTCTCACTGGGTGACCAGGGAATTTGCTATTATTTTTCTCGAATGAAAAAAATTGTTTTTTTGATATTAAACCTTTTAAAAATAAAGCAGAGTACAAAACTAAACAAGCATGACCTTTGCTTAAAATAAACCTATCTCTCTCATCCCAATTTTTTTTTAATGGAAAATTAATAAATTTATTGAATAAAACTGAGACAATATCAGCTGATGACATTGCTCCACCTATATGAGCACTTGAAGATCCTGCTCTATATGAAGCATTCAAGATTTCAATCCTAATAGATTTACTAAATTTTTCAATCTTATTCAAATTAATCAATGAAGTCCTCCGTCAACAAATATTGTTTGGCCTGTAATATAAGATGAGTCATCAGAGGCTAAAAAGAGAGCACAATTGGCAATATCATTTGAATTGCCAAATCTGCCTAAAGAAATTCTATTAAGGATATCATTTTCATCTTGTTTATTTTTAAAATTTGTTGAAAACATTCTAGTTTTAGTCAAACCTGGAGCAATAGCGTTTACTCTTATATTAAATCTACCAACTTCTTTTGATAGTATTGCAGTTAACGAATTCATTGCAGCTTTAGAGGATGTATAAGCAACTCTTCCTTGATTAAAATCTCTTGTTACTGATGATGAAATATTGATTATTGTACCTTTCTTTTTAGAAATCATTTTTTTTAATATAACTTTAGTCAATTGAGTTTGAGACAAAAAATTTACTTTAAATTGATCTTCAAAATCTTTTTCATTTGTCATTAAAAAAATTGAATTAAAATTTTGCCCAGCGTTATTTATTAATATATCTATTTTTTTGATTTCTTTAATCTTAGCTTCCACCTCTTTCTCAATATTATTTTTTTTAAAATCGATTTCGATGATGACTATTTCTTTTTTATATTTTTTTCTTAATTTTTTACAATATTTTTCAAAAACGTGATTTGACTTACGCACGCAGGCAATAATATCTGATCCATTGGCAATAAACTTTTCAAGTAAAGCCTTGCCTATTCCTCTATTACATCCTGTTATAAGTGTATTTTTTTTATTTAGCATTATGATCTACAAAATCATCTTCTGAAAAGATATCTTCTGCTAATGCTGGTTTAAAAATAGATTGACCACTTTTGGTCATGAATTTATTAATAAATTTTTTGTCTTCTCCGGCCAAACATAAATCACTATGGTTATTAAAATATTTAATCTTAAATCCATAATCTACAATTTCTTTCAGACTTTTTTCAAAAATGTTACCAATTTTAATATGTACATAGGGACAAACCAAAACATCTCCTATAGGCGTAATGTATAACCTGTTGACTGTAGTGCAGCCTAAAATTTTTTCATGATTTTTATCAAAAGGATTCCAGATATTCCTTACAAGATTTTTATATTCTTTCCTAATTTTTCGTAAATATTCTCTATCTTTATCATCGCAAATTATTTCATCCATTTTTTGCCACATGCCCGCAGGCACTGCAACATTTAAAAGAGTTTTATATTCATTTTTTTTTGAATAATCTAAAAGTTGTTTAAAATGATCTGTATTTGCGTTGTAATGGCCTACAGTAATATTTAAATATGGATCCATACCAGCGTCTTTTACATGCTTCAAGCCTTCTATTGCTCTTCGCCAAGAATCTTTTCGACCTCTAATTTCATCATGAATTTTTTCATCCATACTATCTATGCTGACTGAAACTCTACTTACTTGTGCCTCAGCTAATCTTTTTGCCATTATTTTATCTAAATAATAACCGTTAGTTGTTAGATATAAATAGAATCTCTCTGGTTTAATTGCTTCAAGAACTTTAAAAAGTTTTTTTGGCTGAAGTAAAAGTTCTCCTCCTTGAAGATCAAACTCAAAATATCCCAGCTCATCAGCCTCATTTGCTAGCTTTGCGATTGCATCATAATCAAGATATTCTTTAACATGGTCACCTTTAGGTGAGTTAGTAAAACAATATTTACACCTTAAATTACATGCATTATTAAAATTTAGATCAATACCTCTTGTCTTTGTCCCTACCTTGCCTTCATTCTTTTGAACATAATTGTAAAAATTTTTCAATTTTTCAACCAATCTTGGTTTAGACAATAGCGATGAACTTATAGGCATTCTATTGTAATACTAATTTAAATTGAGATTTGCAAACAACTTCTTTTTTTTTATTTTTGGTCAAAAAATAAGCAACTGCCTCAAATGTGATTAAACCACGCGTACTGTTTAATACTTTTGATTCTATATAGAGTTTTTCGAAATTCGGTGTTACTTTTTTAAAAAATCTACTATTTTCAACAGACACTAAGTAAAAGGTTTTTTCATTATTTTCTTTAAGACAGAAGTAAATTAGCGATGACATTTGCATCATTGCCTCTAGTTGTAAAGCGCCTGGCATATTTGGATCACCAGGCCAATGTTCTTTAAAAAACCAAAGATTTTTTTTTAAATTATAATATCCTTTTATTCTTTTTTTTGGTTTTACAAATAAAACTTTGTCCACAAAAAGATAAAAACCTTTATTTTTTTGAATTTTAATAATTTTTTTTTTTAATATTTCCATTAGTTAATAAATCTTACTTTGGTTAAATACCTGATCAAATCCATACCATCCCAAATATGAGAAAACTCTAAGGCTTCACCTATTGGCACTACTCTATCGATACCTCGTATGCTTTTTTTATTAAATAAAGATTTTAAACTATCTTGTGACAAACCAGCGTAAGTTAATGTTTGTACCTTTCTATCGCTATCAACTGTTAAATCACTTAAGTAATTTATATTTTTTTGGTAGAACATACCAAACTGACCTTTATAACTTGATAGTTTTCCAGAAATGCTTTTTTTAGAATCAAGGTTAATTAAATAAAGTTCATTATTAAATTTATAAAATGATATGATATTTTTTTTTTCCATTAAATCTAATGTCAGTTTATCATGTTTTAACAAAACCATTTTTTCCGATAATCTATAATCAGATTTAATAATATTTCTAAATTCTTCCCAAAATTTTTTTTTTAGTTTGTTATTTTTATCACCTAACCAATAAATTAGGTGAGGAGAGGAACAGACAAATTGATCATAGTGCAATGTATCTTTAAAAAAATTTTTTGCTATATTCTTTATATTTTTACTTGCAGAGGTAGAATTATTAATCAAACTTACCGAGTATCTGTCAGGAAAAATTAACTCATTAGAATTGGGTGGTACGTTAAATTTTCTTAAATTTTTAATAGTCTCATCACTACCCCAAATTACTCGCGTGTCACACTTTTCAAATAGTATTTTAGTAATATTATCATCTTTTTTATCATATCTTAAGATTGTTATTAAAGATTTTATAAAATCAAATTTTTTATTTTTATAAAAAATTTTTTTTAAAACATCGATAAAGATTTTATCCTCTTCAAAATTTATACTACTTATTTTCACAAAATTTTTATTACCAGTAAGAATTCCGAACACCAATGAAAATATAAATATAGATGGTATATTCCCAGGAGTAATATGTAGTACATTTCCTCTTGGAGAAAAAAATTCCTCACTAGAATAATTAGATAATATTTTATTTATATTTGATTTTCTTAACCAGTATCCAGCATAAAAAAGGCTGGGATATTTTCTGATATTTTTTTGTTTGATGATTATTCTTGATAAATAATCTAAGAAATTAATAACTCTCTTATCAAATACTTTTATAAAATTACTATCAAATGAAGCATTGCCAATTAATATTTTTCCTTTCAAATTATTTTGAGTCACTACATCCTCTAATTTCAACATCTTTAATTCTGCCAAATACTCTGAAATATTTACCTTTTCTTCCACACTCACAGTTATCCTCACCATATATTGCACCAATATCTTGAGTTAGAATTGAATGTCCCGGGTAGCTTGTTGGTAAAAGTGATAAAAGTTGAATAATTCCTTTTTCTTTAAAATTACAAAGATCAAAGTTTTTATTCCTTATGATTATATCAGAAAAATTTGAGCAGTGAAAAAATTTTTTTTCACACTGAAAAAAAATTGATCCAATCTGTTCCACTGTTCCATAATAATTTATTATTTTTGATAAACCAAAATAATTTAAAAAATTTTTAAACTTTTCTTCATTTACTTTTTTCGACTCCATTTTTTTCCACCCTCCTCCATGAAGAAGGATACTGCTAGGGGGTAATATATTTTTTTTAAATTTAAATTTTTTAAAAAATTTCCATATTTCAAATGTAAATCCAAATATAATAATTTCTTGATTTTTATATTTTCTACAAAATGTTAAAAACTTTTTATGCGTACTTTTTAAACTTAAATTTAAAAATTCAATATTTTTACCAAATAAAGAAAATCCTAAAATTGCTGCATTAGATGCTGACAATTTATTTCTATTTTTGACATCAAATTCCCCCATCACTAACATTGGTCGTCTATCTTTACCTAAAAAATCTTGTCCTATAATTTGAAGAATTTTCTGTTGTCTTTTACTATTAGTTTTATCAAGGAATATTTTTGATTGTTTTCCTGATGTTCCAGATGAAATTAGTGTTTTGTATACATTTTTTTTTTTTATACTTTTTAATTCTTTGTGCTTAAAGATATCTGTTCCTAGATATGGAAAAAATTCTATTTTAGACTTATTGCTGAAATGAGATGCAAGATGATTAAAATAAATATTTTTCTTTTTGTGATGATTTGTTAATCTTTTAAGTGTAGATAAAAATATTTTATATTTAATTTCTTTTTTTATAGAAAAAGGTTTTTTTTTAATCAAATTATTAATATGCGTCTCTAACATTTTTTTTCAACTTAATATAATCCACTTTGTTATTTTTGTTCAAAGGTATTTTTTTTATTTTTATAAATTTGATATAATTTGGATTTATTTTGAATTTATTCTTTAGTTGTAGTCTAATTTTTTTTTCATTTACTTTTTTTTCTTCTAGGATTAGATATAACTTACTATCTTTTTCTATTATTGCACTTTTGGTAACAAAAACATTTAATACTTTTTCAATCTCATCTAAATTTAATCTAACTCCAAATATTTTGATAATTCTTTTTTTTCTTCCTGTAATAAAATAGTGATGTTCATCGTTAAAAAAACCTAAATCACCAGTATATAAAAATTTGTTAAATTTTTTTGTTCCTGATAATTTATCAATTTCTTTTCTGTCATTTACGTAACCAAGCATCACATTTTTACCAGAGTAAATTATCTCTCCGATTTCATTATTTTTAGTTACTACTCTACCTTGATTATCTATAATTTTAAAATTTCCTCCTGAAATAGGTTTTCCTATTGATAAGAAATTTTTATCTTTTTTTTTGATCAAATGATAACTCATTCTTGGTGAAGCTTCTGTTTGACCGTACATATTAAACAAAGAAATTCCATTCTTCTTTGAATTCTCAAACAAATATTCTAAAGTTTTAATATCTATGGCGCCCCCAGCAATACAAATATTTTTTATTTTACTTCCTATAAATTTGAAAAATTTAATCTTTTTTAAAATCTGAAAAGTATATGGTACACCACTAAAATAACTAACTTCATATTTTCTTAACAAATGCCAAAAATTTGGATTTAATATGCTGTAGTCTGTGCATAATAATTTGGAACCTTTAAAGATGGCTAAATTTATTATTGAAAAACCAAATGAATAATGCAGTGGCAAATTATTTACAAAAACACTCTTTTTATTTGGTTTCAAATATTTAGAAATTGATTGAGTATTTTCAATAATATTTTTTTTTGTAAGAGCTACAAATTTGTTTGAGGAAAAAGTTCCAGATGTAGTTAATAAAATTTTTATTTTATTTGACTTTAAAAGTATTTTATTTTTGGTCTTTACAATATTATATGCTTTAAATTTAGCAAAATTATCATAATTAATTTTTTTGTTTTCAGGTAGTAGAATATAATTTGGATCAAATTTATTTATTAGCTTTTTTAGATTTTTGTTATCAACCTTAGAGTCTATAAGACATAGTGTTGTATTTTTCTTAATTAATTCTTTATATAAAATAATGTTTGTTGTTGAGTTATCACATAATAAAAAAATTAATGAGTTTTTTTTTATTTTATCTAAAAAACTTAAGATTTTTTTTTTAAAATAAATTGAATTGTTTATTATTGAAAAATTTTTTTTTTCTTTAAACATTATAATTTAAAAAGAATTTGCTTAATTTTTTCATAATAACGATATGCGGCCACCTTATTTCCAGGACTTAATAAATGTACTATGTCCCCAAAATGTGAAACATTTTTTGGTAAGTCATAAAAAGACTCATGCAGATTAACTAAATTTTGATGTGAAATTCTATCATAATATTTTTGGAAAAGTTTTTTATAAACATCAGGAAGATACTTGTTTACGTTAGCGTAATAAGGGTTATAGGTTTCAAAAATTTTTTTTTCATCGTCTGAAAGGTTTTTTTTTGAAAAAACATGAGGCATTATTCCTGATATGAAAATTTTATTGTCATTAATTATCATTTTTTCAAACTGTAAACATCTAAATATATATGATTGAATAACTGTATCGGCATCAGTTTTCACTTCTACTTTCTTAAAATTTTTTGAATTTTTATTCATTCGTAACATTTCAATATCAACATCATAGGCTTCATGAATTTTTTTGGCCCACACCTCCATGAGATCTACATACGCAATTTTATATTTTTTTAATATTTTAGGATCATTTATTAGACCCGTACCAAAGTCATTTCCAGAATTATGAGAAATAATTAATTTTAAATCAACCAATTTACCGAACTGAATATAGTTTATCATTTGATTCATTAGGACATTTCCTGGTTGAGAAAAATTTATTATTTTAAACTCACCATATTTTTTTTTTAATTGCTGATCTTGATTAAGTTTTTGTTCTAAATAAAAAACTAATGTTTCTGTATTTTTTACTAAAACATCATAACCAGTTGATCCACCAAAAAAACCAATAAGATATTTATCTTTATGCAACTCATTAATTTCATAAAAATTTTCTTTACATCGAAATCCTAAATCATTTGGCGACCCCCATTTTACATGCCTGAATAGATAACCATATGGCCAATAATAAAAGCCATAATTAGAATTAGAGCTTAATAAATTAAAAATATTTTTTTTTGAATAAGTAAAAAAATCAAAATCTGTTTTAAATGTTCCTGACATTAAGACATTTTTAGCATCACCTAACAATTCATCGTCAGACGCTTTTTTTCTTAAATTAAAGATTTTATGGATTAATTTTTTAAATCGCATATGTATTTTTGTTGTCATTCAAAAAAATGAATTATATATAAATATTTGATTTATAAAGATAACTTAATAATGATAAAATTTACAATATTTAAAATTATTTCATATTTAGTAAGAAAAGTAATTACTATTAATGAACCAGATTCCTCAAATTCACAAAAAAAAAATTTCGTTTACTCAATTTATTAAATTAAATATTACAAAAAAATGTCATACAATTTAGGTGTTTCTTGTTTTTTTCACGACTCATCTTGTGCTTTGATTGATGACAATGGTGTAATCTGTGCCGCAGAGGAGGAAAGATTTACAAGAAAAAAACACGATAGTTCATTTCCTATTAATGCAATTAATTTTTGTATGGAAGAAAAAAATTTATCAATCAATGATATCGACAATATTATTTTTTATGAAAATCCAATCAATAAATTTGATCGTATATTTAATCGATTTATAACAAATTTACCTAGATCCTTGAAGATACTTCCCGATATAGCCTATCAATGGCACAATGAAAAACTTTGGTTTAAAGAAATTTGTGTAAATAAACTAAAAGTAAATAAAAAAAAAATAAAATACTTTGATCATCATTTATCACACTGTTATTCTGCTTTATTGCCTAGCGGTTTTAATGATGCAGCTTGTCTTACTATAGATGGTGTAGGGGAGTGGTCTACTACAAATGGATATTTTTTCAAAAATGGTAAAATTAAGAAAATATTTTCTATAAACTTTCCAAACTCATTAGGATTATTGTACTCTGCATTTACAGAATTTTTAGGTTTTGAGGTAAACGATGGAGAATATAAGGTAATGGGCATGGCTGCCTATGGAAAACCAATTTACATAGATAAAATAAACAAACTTTTTAAATCAAAATCATTAAATGATTTTAAATTAGATTTAGATTATTTTACTTTTGAATATTCAAACAAAAGCAACTTAAGTAAAAAGTTTTTAAAGTTATTTGGCTCACCTAGAGTAAGAGAAAGTAAATTTCTCAAAAAAGATCAAACGTCTCCACTAAATTATGAGTTAAATGAGGATCAAAAATACTATGCTGACATTGCTGCTTCTATTCAGTATGTTATAGAAAGACAAGTAGTTGACTTTTCAATTTATCTAAAAAAGATCACAAATTCAAAAAATTTAGTTTATGCTGGTGGTGTTGCTTATAACGGTGTGATAAATGAAAAACTAATCAAAAATAAATTATTTGAAAATATTTATATTCAGCCTGCTGCTGGTGATAATGGAGCCTCTATTGGAGCAGCCTTGGGTTATGCTTATGAAAATAAACTATCTAAAAAATTTACCTTAAAAAATATGTATCTTGGAAAAAAATATAATCATAAAGACTGTTTAGAAACTATTGAAAATTACAGTTTTAAATATAAGAAATATAACGCTCCTAAAGAGCAAGTAGAATTCATATCAAATAAACTCATTGATGAAAAAATTTTTGGTATTTTTAATTCTGGTTTTGAATTTGGTCCAAGAGCTTTGGGAAATAGATCAATTGTTGCGGATCCCAGGAAAATAGAAAGTAGAAATATAATTAATAAATCTGTTAAATACAGAGAACAGTTTAGACCTTTTGCGCCAGTTGTATTAGATCAAAAAGCTAGTTTATATTTTGAAATAGATGAAAACTTTATAAATAAACAACCTTATAAATATATGTTGGCTGTGACTAAGGTTAGAAAAAACTATATTAATGTGTTGCCTGCTATCACCCACGTTGATGGGACAGCTAGAATCCAAATTTTAAAAGAGGAAGATAACTTTTTTTTATATCAATTAATTAAATCCTTTGGAGAGAAAACAGATGTATATTGTTTAATTAACACCTCATTCAATGTAAGAGGTGACCCTATAGTTAACACCCCAAACCAAGCTTTACAAACATTTGCTAAATCAGATATAGATTATCTTTCAATAGAAAATATTGTTGTAAACAAATAATCAAAAATTTTTTTCAGTGCATAAATCAAGCCAATTGAGCTATTA
>TARA_B100000963_G_scaffold100400_1_pt1 | contig 19315 bp, 21 predicted proteins | sample TARA_B100000963 | Tara Oceans TARA_B100000963 (sample SAMEA2622097) | marine metagenome | biome: marine biome (ENVO:00000447); feature: surface water layer (ENVO:00002042); material: "saline water (ENVO:00002010), including plankton (ENVO:xxxxxxxx)" | depth 5 m | reverse complement strand
GTAAAAAAAGATGGTAAGGTAAGAAATGGCTTTGAGGTCTTAAAATTCTTAGATCCTTCACCAGAAAAATTTAAAAAATTTTTCAATCTAAAAATAAGCCAAAAATTATTAACTAAAATCTATTTCGACTCAAAGTATGATGTCTTTTATGAAAGAGAAAAAAAATCTTTCGATCAACTTTATAAAAATAAGAATATGAAATTAACTAACATTGATTTTAATAAGATACCTTCCTTATCTAAAGAAATTCTTGAAAAATTAAATAAATACAAACCTGAAAATTTATACGATGCAGGAAAAATTTCGGGCGTTACTCCCAGCGCACTTTTTCAAATAATTAAACACAAAAAAATTAAGGGTACTAAAGTTGCTTAATGAAAAATTAGTAAAGTTTTGTGATGATAATTTTAATGATAGAAAATCTATTCTAAAAAAACTTTATGAATATAAAAAAATATTAATTAAAGAAAATGAGTCCATGAATTTGATAGGAAAAAGTACAATTGATAATTTAGACGAAAGACATTTATTAGATTGCATACAATTAATAAAATATTTGCCAAAAAAAGATAAATCTTTAATGGACATAGGAACGGGTGCAGGCCTTCCAGGAATAATTTTGTCAATAGTTGGTTTTAAAAACCTTCATTTAGTTGAAAAATCACCAAAAAAAGGAGATTTTTTAAAAGATTGTAAATTGCGACTTGGGCTTAATTATAATATCCATAACAAATCTATTACTGATATCTCAAGTCTTAATATTGATTACATAACTGCCCGGGCATTTGCCCCAATCGAAAAAATAATTTTGTTAACAAGAAAAATCATTCATAAAAATACAAAATACATTTTACTGAAAGGTAAATCTTACCTATCTGAATTACATGCAGTGAACAATAAGAAATATTTCTGGGAGACTCATTCAAGTATTACATCTGTTCAATCTAAGATAGTGGTAATTGGGATTAGATGATAATCACTATAGCTAATCAAAAGGGTGGTGTTGGCAAAACAACAACAGTTGTTAATCTTGCAACTGCTCTAGCATCAATAAATAAAAAAGTCTTAGTAATTGATATGGACCCACAATATAACTCATCTATGTCATTTAATTCATATGATCCAAAGCTCTCTATTTATAGAGTTTTCAGTAACGATGTAAATATTGAAGGTGCTATTCAAAAGTCTCAAATACCTTTTTTAGATGTTATTTCAGCTTGTGAAGATTTAGCTGCTGCCGAATATGAATTAGCGGATGATGAGGATAGAAATTTTCTTTTAAAAAAATACTTAAGTAGTATTAAAAATAATTATGAGTATGTTTTTATTGATACACCACCAACATTGGGTCTTTTAACAGTAAGCTCTCTAACGGCAAGTGATGAAGTACTAATACCAGTTCAATGTGAATTTTTTGCTTTAGAGGGATTATCTAAATTGATAAAAACTATTGAATTAGTAAAAAGTAATTTGAATAACTATCTAAAACTCAATGGAATAATTTTAACGATGTACGATAAAAGAAATTCATTGTCAGCTTTAATTGAAAAAGAAGCTAGAGAATATTTTGATACAAACGTATATAAATTTAATGTACCTAGAAATGTTACTTTGTCTGAAGCTCCAAGTCATGGCCTTCCTGCAATTATCTATGATTTAAAATGTACAGGTTCACAAGCTTATATTGCATTAGCAAAAGAATTTTTAGAAAGGGGAAACATAAGTGGTAGTTAATAAAAAATTAGGAAAGGGGCTATCTTCCTTGTTAGGGAGTAAGACAATAATTCAAAACAAAAAATCCGAAAATAAGGGTTTATTATTAATACCAATTGAAAAAATATTTAGAGATGAGTCTCAGCCAAGGAAAGAATTTGGTAAGGAAAAGATTAATGAATTAGCACAATCAATAAAAAAAAATGGATTAATTCAACCATTAATTGTAACTCAAAGAGATAGAGACACATATTTTTTAGTGGCTGGTGAGAGGAGGTGGAGAGCAGCACAAAACACAGATCTAAAAGTATTGCCCGCCCTGCTGCTTCCTGAGGATCTTGATAAAGATGAAATTTCTTTAATTGAAAATATCCAAAGGGAGGACTTGAAAGTATCAGAGGAGGCAAAGGCATATCAGCGATTAATTAAAAAAAATAATTATACACATGAAACATTATCAAGCATTGTTGGTAAAAGTAGGTCCCATATTACAAATTTATTAAGAATATTAGATTTAGATAATTTCTTCCTTGATTTATTAAATAATGGGAAAATATCTATGGGGCATGCAAGAGCATTGGTTGGAAAAAAACCAAATGAGTTTGATGATTACACTTTAAACCAAATTAAATCTGGAAAGATTTCAGTTCGTGATTTAGAGAGAAATAAAAAAAGAAGCGTTCCTCAAGATCCTAATTTAATATATGAAGAGAATGTTTTAAGTGACACAATAGGATTTAAATCAAAAATTACATATAGTAAAAAGGGTAGAGGAAATTTAAAAATTTTCTTCGAGAATTTGGAACAATATAATTTTTTGATTAATAAGTTAAAAAATTAAATTTTTTATATTTGACTTCATTTTTCAGAATGAAAAATAATTTTTTAATATTTATATTTTTGTGTTTAAGACTATAAATTTCTTTTCTTATTTCTAATATAAAATTATCTATTTCGTAAACTAAAGAATCTGAAATGTAATTATTTTTGTTTACAGCATATTTACTGACCTCTGAATTTGTTAAATATGGTTGAGAGATACAATAATTAATTAAATCTTCATTATTAATCTTTAAATAATTAATTAAATAATATCTAATATCATTATCAAATTCGTATCCATTAACTGTCTCACACTTATTTAAAAATTTTTTATAATTTTTATAATCACTAATAATAATTTTTTGAGAATTTCTTTTAAATAATTTTTCGATACTATTTGAATTAGTCATATTATAAATTTTTATTTCCCTCTGGATGAATAAGTCATTCGAGATATTCATATTTTTATCTTCAGTTTCTCTTAATAATTTTATTTCTATATCTTTAGAAATATCTTTAATGACTTGAAAATAAAATTCTCCAATATCTTCACTAACTTGATTTATGATTAGATTTTTATTCTTTTCATCATGAATAAAATTTTTGATCTTTTCTATATTATTTATTTTTTTCACAGATTAAATTATTATTATTCAAATCATTAATAAATTTCTTTACAAGATATTCGGTGTTGTTAATTTTTATTTCCTCTAAAGCACTTTTGTTGCTAATAAATTTGTCACTTGATGCAAGTACATAAAATTGAGATACATTTTTTGTATTAGAATATGTATAGCATTTTTTTTCTTTATTAAAAATTTTGAAATTTATAGTACTTGAAACTTTCTCCCTGTCAGATGTATTGTCGACATTTGTAATAAAGAGGTTTGTTGAATGAGATACATTAGCTTGGATTTCAAATTTTGAATTCTTATCTAATAAGTCAAAATTATTCAAATATGAGCTTAGTTTATTTGACAACACTAAGCCATCATACTCTCCGGCAATGTATGCTACGGAAAATGCCGTTTTATTAGATAACTGGCTATTACTTGAGCATCCAAAAAAAATAAAACTAATTAATAATAATATTAATAATCTTATCTTGGACATTTATTACTTTTTCAACTTTTTTACTCATTATCTTATTTTTTATTTTATCTAATTCATAGATAGATTTTAAGATTTCTTTCTCATTATAACCTTTTTTTGTCTTAAAAGTTGTTACAAGCTTACCTTGCACTTGAATTGGTAGATTTATATCTTTTTCAACTAATAAAGATGCATTAATTGTTGGCCAAATATCAAATTTTTTAGAATTAAATAGAGAAAAATTTATCGAACTTGCTAGTCTTGGTATTATGGGGAATAAGCAGATCAATATTTTCTTACTTAATTTATCATTGTATAAAAAAATTTTATTTTTTTCTAAATAATTCAAAAGAGTATAAATGTCAGCAACACATTTATTTAATGAAAAATTTAATATATTTTGTTCAATATTACTGATGAATTTTTCCACCTTTTTTTCTATATCACTATTAATAGAACTTTTTTTTTGAGTAAAATATTTTTCTAGTCTATGAACTAAATTTTTAGAACTTTGTATCCCCTCGTCCGTCCACTCTAGCTCCCTATCTGGAGGTGAGTCAGATATCATAAAAATCCTTGTAGCATCAATACCATAACTATCTAATATTTCATTGGGCTCTATGACATTTTTTTTTGATTTCGACATTTTTTCAGATGGACCCTCAATAAGAGACTCTTTAGTTTTTTCTCTGATAAGCTTACCATTATTAATTAAAACTTCTTTTGGCATTACCCATTCGTTATTATTTGTTTTATAAGTTTTGTGAGTTATCATCCCCTGCGTAAATAGCTGTTTAAAGGGCTCATTGACTTTTAAATTATAAATATCTCTCAACGCTTTCATAAAAAACCTTGAGTACAAAAGATGTAATATTGCATGTTCAATTCCACCTATATATTTGTCTACAGGCAATAATTCATTCACTTGTTGAATATCAAAGGGTTTCTGTAATTTGTTATTTAAGAAACGTATATAATACCATGAGGAGTCAACAAATGTATCTAATGTATCTGTTTCTCTTAATGCGACTTTGTTAGTTTTTGGACAAATTATTTTTCTCCAACTGTTCAAACCAAGTAATGCATTACCTTTGCCCTCAAGATTTACATTATACGGCAAAACCACAGGTAATTCAGATTTTTCGAGAACCCTAAATGTTCCGTCTTCATAATATATTACTGGAATTGGGCAACCCCAATATCTTTGTCTTGAAACACCCCAATCTCTTATTTTATAATTTACTTTTTCTCTTCCCTGGCCATCTTTTTTAAAAATATTAATTATAGCTTTTATTGCATCATCTTTGCTCAGGCCATTTAATAAAGGAGAGTTAATTAATTTTCCGTCACCAGTGTATGGCAAATCTTCATTTTTGCATTCTATAACCTTAATAATTGGTAAAGAATACTTTTTTGCAAATTCATAATCACGCTCATCATGTGCTGGACAGCCAAAAATAGCCCCTTCCCCATATGTGTCTAAAACAAAATTTGCAATATATACAGGTATTTCTTTTTCTATGATTGGATGCTTGCAATTGATGTTTAATTTTATGCCTATTTTTTCTTTTTCATCATTAATGCTCTCAAATTCATTTTTAATCTCTTCAATTTCTTTTTCAGACATGTATTCATTAACTATTGGGTGATTTACTGATATTGCTATAAATGTTGCACCATAAATTGTATCTGGTCTTGTTGTAAAAATGTTTAAATGTTTGTTTTCTTTAGCAATCTTAAATTTGATTTCAGCACCAACAGATTTGCCAATCCAGTTTTTTTGCATTGTTTTAACTTTATCTGGCCAAAGGTCTAATTTATCTAGGTCAGTTAATAGCTCTTCAGCATAATCAGTAATTTTAAAAAACCATTGGGACAATTTTTTTTTCTCTACATCTGCTCCTGTTCGCCATCCCTTTCCATCAATTACCTGTTCATTGGCAAGGACTGTTTGGTCAACGGGGTCCCAGTTTACTAATGCATCTTTTTTATAAGCTAAGCCAGCATTATATAAATCTATAAATAACTCTTGTTGGTATTTATAATAATCCTCGTTGCAAGTTGCTATTTCTCTATCCCAATCAATATCTAAATCTAATTTCATGAGTTGGTCTTTCATATTTTTAATATTCACCAACGTCCAATCTTTTGGGTGTGTTTTGAATTGAATAGCTGCGTTCTCAGCAGGAAGCCCAAAAGCATCCCACCCCATTGGGTGAATGACTTCATCTCCTTTTAATTTATGATAGCGAGCACATATATCACCTATTACATAATTTCTTACATGACCCATGTGAATATTTCCCGATGGGTATGGAAACATTTCTAAAATATATTTTTTTTGGTGCAATTTTTATTGAGGTGCGTTAGCTAATTTACCTGCTATTTCTAGTATCTTTAAAGTAATTTGTTTTTCTTCCTCTGAATACTCTATGTTATCTGAGAACCATGTATCGTTGCTTTTATTTTCACAAAGAAAGTTTGTATTTACCCCGGTAGTTATCAAATCTTTTGATGATATCTGTATTTTAATTAAACATCTTTGAGAGCTATTATTTGAGTCCGTAATCCAATCAGTTTCAATGAATCCGCCCGTATTATCAGCAATCTTTAAAGGATATGATTTAGTGACTTCCAATGATGCACTCCAAAGAAATGGATTAACGGAGTATTGGTAAACCACATCTTTATTTTTTCCACTAATAATGTCACTAAGATCTCCTTCAATACCAAAAAGAGATTCTCCACCAGCCATTTCTTTGGCTTTACACCTTTCGTATTTCATTTTATTCATCTTCAGTTTATCTACCGGGTTATCGCACTCACCATAGAGCTCTTTTAATCTTTTTTGATTAGCCTCGTATGTTCCCGTACACGAATACATGAAAATAAGCCCCAAAAATAAATAAAAATATTTGATCATGGAAAACAAATTAGATCAATTTATAGAAAAATAAACAAAAAAAAACCAGGGGTAAAAATACCCCTGGTTAAATAATACTTAGTTAGAGTTGGATTAGAAGCTTACCTTTGTTCCAACTGCAACAGAGGTCTCGCTTGTTGTGTTTCCTGGAGCAGCAACACCAGCACCGGTTAGGTTTCTGTATTCTGCGAAGATTGAAGCTCCACCACCGATTGACTGCGAGATTGTGACATCAGTTTTTGAAGATGTGTTGTTGTTAGCATCATATCCTGAATAACCAACTCCCACAGATGCACCACCCAATGTAGTTGAGTATGCAACTGAGTATGCTTCACCTTCTGTAGCTGCAGTATCACCACTTGTAGTTTCAATACCTAAGCTTAATGTTCCGCCACCAGCTGTCATTGTTAAAGCACCACCTGCTGCGCTATCTTCAGTTCCGTTAGCATCAATTTGTGAAGATGCTACAACTAAAGACATATCGCCAAGAGGAATAGTTAAAGATGCACCTTGACCAGTTGTTGTTCCACCGTCGACGTTGTTTGCGTGAGCACCGTCGTATACATAAGTTGCAGCAATAGTCATGTCGCCAAGTGATGTTGAACCACTTACACCTGAACCATCGTCTGTTGCAAGAGTTACGTCGTTAGTGTGAGCAGGCATGTTAACGTCTGCATGTCCTACTAATTCACCAACAAGACCTGTACCTGCAGGAACTGCTACGTCATCAGCTACTGTAATTGAACCATTTGCAAAACCAAATGTTAGAGCTGTCATACCAGAAGCAGCACCGCCACCACCGTTAGAGTCAGGATCGTTTGTGATCTGACCTGATGTGCTAATTGTTACACCACCGTCAGTAGTTGTTGACATTGAGAATGATATTGTACCACCAATGTGACCTTGTGCGTTACCACCTGAGTCAACATAAACTGCGTTAGCAGATCCACTTACGGAGATATCTGCATTTGCAGCTGTTGAAAATAATGCAGCTGATAAAGCAGAAATTGCCATTAGTATTTTTTTCATAATAAAAAATCCTTTCTTATTTATTAGATCTAATACACCGGTAATAATAATGATTTAGAGAAATAATAAACAAATTTTACACGAAATTAGGAATTTTTGGATAAAATGTTGCATATTTGCAACAATCTTATTTAATCTATGTTATACCCAAAGAAATCAGATGATTTGAAAGAAATTCCATTCTTTTCCCAATATTTCCTTTGCATTTTAAGAGCTTCATAAAATTCACTTTTTTTATCTAAAAAATCCTTCTTTTCAATAGATTTTTTATGGACTGGTGAGCCTATTTGACGAATACTGGCTGTTTGAGCAAAAAAACTCCTTCTTTTTTCTTCATCAAATTCTGATTTTATTTCGAGAAAATCATAAATTTTTTGCTGATAAAAGTCTGTATCGTTAATTAAATCCTCATATCTTATATCAAGTATGTTTTTTTCTGCTTGAATGTTTTTATTCCAGTATAAATTCACAGCTTCAAAGTTTGACATAAAAACACCAAGGTTAAAGAAACTGGCACTATAGGGTATGTTAGTTACATAGCGTTGTTTATAAAGTGAAATAGCCACATCCCAAGGATTTCTGAAGGTTCTAATGATTTTTGCTCCAGGGAGAAGTTTCAACAAGTAACCAATGAATAAAAAATTTTCAGGTAATTTATCAACTATTAAATTATAATCGCCTCTCAGGAAATCAGTCTTTGCTAAATATTGTTCCCTAAAATTTTTTACAAATACATCTAATTTTGAGTCTTCTTTGTTATTTACAAATTCATCAATTAATTTGAAAGCGCTTAATAGCTCACCTCCGCTTGTTACTTCATCATTTGATGCAATAATAGACTCAATTAAAGTAGTTCCTGATCTTGGAGTTCCTAGTATGAAAATATTTTTTGATCCGATTTTATGATCATTAGAAAAATTGTTAATCTCATTTTTATGGTGTTCAAAAATCTTACTAATATTTTTTTGATAACTAAAAGAGTTATACCTTAGTGAATTCATTGTTTCATTATTTCCTAAATGGTAGAACTCTTCTGACTTGTCTTTATCTCTCTTTTCATAATATATTGCTAATGCAAAATAGAGTGGATGTACAAACCAAAATCTATCTAATTTATTTTCAAAAACACTATCATTATGCTCTAGATGTTTTAATGCTTGATCCAATAACTTGTTATCTATCATAGATGAGTCTATAGTTGCTAATAAATAAAATATATCTGGGTGGAACTGTTGATCTAATAATAATTTTAACATTTCAATATTCTCTTTATCTTTTCTAAGAGCAACATTTATTTCAGTTTTAAGTTTTATAGCGTTCGGAAAATGTATGCTGTTTTTCGCATCAGACTTGTAAATTTTTTCTAGGGCTATATTAACTAGTTCTAAAGCCCTATCAAAATTTCTAATTTTTAAATTTACCTCAGCAGGTACTGTGTAACAAAATGGTGAATCTGGGTCAATTGCACTGGCTTGTTGATACATATCAAGCGATTTTTCGTACTCTTCAAGAGCTTTATAAGAGGCCCCCATATTGACATAGTAATCAAAATCTTTCTCGTGTGGCTTATCTTCGTAATATTCATTTAATATTCTTATAGTGGAGTCAAATTGATTTCTCTGGATAAACAAAAATGCCAAAATTTTGATAATTTCTTTATTATTTTTGTTGATTTTATTTAATCTTTTAGCTTGTTCGTATGCTTTATCGATGTTTCTATTTTTGATAAGATTACGAAGTTCTAAAATTTCTTTTTGCATATATTTAATATATAGATAATGAATAAAATGTCTTTTTTAAATAAATACCAATATCACTATCATAGTAAACACCTTGAAAACTTCATCACTTCAAAAAACTACTCAGAGATATTTGCTTATTTAGAAAAAATATCAGATAACAAAAAAGTTTTTCATGATCTCTCTCTAAAATTTGTAAACCAAGCCATTAACCAATCAAGTCAAGACGTATCCAAAAATAAGATAGTCTGGATTAATTCTTTCCTACCCGATGATAGTAAATATGTATCCTCCTTTATTGAGAATTACTTATTAGGTTTTAATTCTTTAAAACAATCAATAAACTCATATCAAAATGAAATAAGTGATATTTTAATTAAATCTGAAAAAATTGATTTCAATACATTTGTTAATCAATCTTATTTTTTTCAATGGATGATAATTAACAGACAAAAATTATCTTTTAAATTTATCGAAAATAATCTCCCATTTTTTTCAACTGATGATAATTATAATTTTACCAAACCAAGTATTACACAAGCCTATATTTTTATTATCAATCATCCTTATAACATTTACCAATCTCTAAAAACAAAAAATAATGACGATCAGGAAATAGCTAGAAATATTTTTCTTAACTTGGATGGAAAAAGTTTTGACCAAAAAATTAACAATACAAGTTTTCATCTTACAAATAAAGGCTGGCATACGAACACTCTTAGTTGGACAGATGCAAACGTTTTAAATTCTCTTAAAGGCAAGATTATCTCAAAAAAAGAGTTGCATGAAAATACATATGAAGTATTGAGTTCAATAATTCTTCATTTGATCCAATCTGGTGTAGGGATAGAATTAAATTATGACTTAATAGATAACTTTGTTAAAAATAATCCAATTAAAATAGAAACCAATTCAAATGAACTCTCTCAGAAGGAGAAAAAATTTCTTAACAAATACGTTGATGATATTATTGATATGTATGATATTTAGTCTGCAATTTTTTTTTAATGACCATTAATTATGATCAATTAAGTGAGATTAATAAAACACTCGCTAATTTCCCTAATGCAAAATTGCAGATAGTAACAAAAAATCGCGATTTCAAAATAGTAAAAGAACTAATTGATAAAGGATATCACCTTTTTGGAGAAAACAAGGTTCAAGAGGCTCAAGATAAATTTAAAAACATTATAGATCCAAATTTAGAATTGCATTTAATCGGACCTCTGCAAACAAATAAAGCTAAGGCGGCCCTCCAACTTTTTGACTGCATACAAAGTATTGATAGGGCTAAACTTGTTAATGAAATAGCAAAGAGTCGAACGAAAATAGCCTCTAAAACAAAAACTTTTTTTATTCAAATAAATATTGGAAGGGAAACTCAAAAATCTGGCGTATTGCCAGAGGACCTTGAAAATCTCTATAACTTATGCGTTGAAAAAAAACTTAAAGTTTCTGGATTAATGTGCATACCTCCCTTAGAGAAACCTAGTAAAGAATATTTTCAAGAAATGAGACATATAAGGAATAATTTAAATAGAAAACTAATATTGAGTATGGGCATGAGTGATGATTATAAAATCTCTTTAGAATGTGATTCCAATTTGATTAGAATAGGCTCAAGAATATTTAATTGAAAAAAATAATTTTAATAATCTTATTTCCATTAAATTATTTATTTGCTATTGAAGTGTCATGCAATTTTGAAGAGGTTTATCAAAATGGTGAAATTCAACAAGGTGTTTTTTTAATAAAAAATCAAATGTTTAGATACGAGTATTATGACCAAGATCTTTTTACAATTATCTCTAAAAAAAATAATTATTATTTAGTAAAAAATAATACAAAAACCGTACAAAAAATTGATAAAAATACCGATACAATCAAAGCATTAGTAGAGATCATTTCGGATTTTCCTCATTTAAAAGATACCTATAAATATGACAACTCAATAATAAAAATTGAACATAGCACTAATAATTTTATTAAAAGAGTTTCTATTAAATCAGAAAAGTTAAATTTAAGTATCAATATTTTAAATTGTAATTTTGATAAAATTGAAAAAAAATACTTTAAACATTTTGATTTTGAAGAGTATGGGGGTTAATGCTTGATTAAATTAGTATGTGACAATCCTCTCATTTTTAAAACCATTTCAAATTATTTATTACATAAAAATTTTTTGCTTTCATCAAATAACGAAAAACATCGAATTACATTAAAAATACATGAAAACAAAAAATTTATTATGATGGATATTGATGGGGACCAGATAGAATTATCTTTACCTGTAGATATTAATTCACTTGCCTCACAAGCTTTGAAAAAACTAATCGATTTAAATTTTTCAATTGAAAGCTATAAATTCTATCCCTTTCAAAGAATAATTAGTAATGAAAGTAAAAAATCATTTCTTAGTGATATACAAAATAAAATCATGACAAGCTTATTAACATCTATAGATGGAATTGATAAAGATGTTTTATATCAATCTATTTGGAAAAAAGATAAGTTAATTTTTATAAATAAGTTGGATACTCACCTTACAAATCTCAAAAAAAAATTGAAACATGATCTAGATATTAAAGTTAATTTTCAATCACATAAAAAAAACTTACGTCTATTGATTGATTAGTATCTCTCTTTTGCCTGCATGGTTTGGTGCAGAAACGACACCTCTTTGTTCTAGTGCTTCCATAATTCTTGCCGCTTTGTTATATCCAACTTGAAAATTCCTCTGTAAAAAACTTGTTGAGGCTTTATTTGTGGATTTTATAAGATCTATTGATTTTGTTATCAGGAGTTCATCTTCATCACTTAAATTATCGAAATTTTCATCATTGTTTTTAATGATTTCTTCAAGTTCATCAAGATATTGAACTGTTTGACTTCTTTTAATTTCTTTAATCAGTTTATTCACTTCATTGTCTGATATGAATGCCGATTGATAACGAATGATATTTCCACCATTTTTAGACATAAGCATATCTCCGTTACCCAAAAGTTGTTCAGCGCCAATTTCTCCAAGAACTGTTCTACTGTCATATTTACTTGCAACTTGAAAGCTTATCCGAGAGGGAAAGTTTGCTTTAATACTTCCCGTAATGATATCAACGCTTGGACGCTGGGTTGCCATAACTAAGTGTATTCCACATGCCCTTGCCATTTGTGCAAGTCTCTGAACATAATGCTCGACTTCTTTACCTGCAGTAATCATAAGGTCAGCCATCTCGTCAATAAAAACGACAATATAAGGGAGTTTCTCAATAGATTTTTGATTATACCCCTCCAGACTTCTTGTGTTTTCCTCATTCATTAAAGAGTATCTTCTTTCCATTTCTTTGCATACCCATTTGAGAGCAATAATAGCTTTTTTAGGTTCAGTCACCACAGGCGTCAACAAGTGTGCTATGTCATTATAAACACTTAGCTCTAACATCTTAGGGTCTATGAGAATTAACCTAAGATCAGAGGGTGAAAATTTATATAAAATACTTGCCAATAACGTATTTATAAAAACTGATTTTCCTGAACCTGTGGTTCCCGCTACCAATAAGTGAGGTGTTTTACTTAGATCGATAACTTCAATATTTCCAGAGATATCTTTTCCTATACAAATTGGTATCTTTGATGATGTATTTTTAAAATTATCATTACTCAGAAGCTCCCTAATGGTTACCGTTTCACGTTGATCGTTTGGTACTTCTACTCCAAGATATTGAGTTCCGTATATTTGTGCTATTCGAACAGCCCCAACACCCATACTTCTTGATATATCATCAGCTAAATTTATGATTGTATTTATTTTTATACCCGCTGCTGGTAAAATTTCAAACAAAGTTACAACAGGACCGAGCTTCACATTTACGACTTGTATATCAATATTAAAATCCTGAAATACTTGTTCCAATAAATTCGAATTAGCTTTTATATGTTCTTTATCTAATTTTTCTTTAGCAGAAGAATTATAAGACTCTAGTATTTCAAGGGATGGTGAAAAAAAAGCATTTTCCTGTTTTGATTTTTCATTTATCTGACTCTCTTGAATACTTTGTACTTCGTTAGAGTGTCCATTACTAATATTTTTTATTATGGGATCCTTTTTTATTCTAGTATGATTAGGTTTTACAATTACATCTTCTCTCAATATTTGGTTAATCTTAAATCTTGGTAACTTTAATACAGCAATTAGATTTTGTGAAAAACCGTATATAAAAATACCAACAATAGAAAAGGCATAACCAATATATTCTATTTCATAAATAGAATATAAATGTAAAGAAAACACCCCCCAAGTTTCTATTGACTCAATAAAAAAAAATTTAATTTTAAGTACTAATATAGCCTGAGGTATAAAAACCAAGCTTATAAAAAATAATAATAATCTTATAAATATATATTTAGGGGACTTATTTATTGTTACTAAAACAGAATATATTAGAAAAAAAATGATGATCATGTAACCTAAAATACCAAATGTATAAAAAATAAAACTTGCATAGTATGATCCAAAATCTCCCAATAAATTTTGAGATATTCCACTTGTGTTTGTCAAAAATGAGTTATCGTTAATATTAAAAGAAAATAAGGATAATGCAGATATTACAGATATCGAAAAAAGTAAAAAAGCGTAAGCGTATTTAAAAGAAGACAAAATTTTCTCTTTTAAGACTTCAGGAATATAGATATTCTTCATCGCTTTAAACAAATATATGCGTCTTAATGAAAAATAAAATACATAAATATGATTTTTTAATAGTAGGAGCCGGCCTCATTGGAACATTGACAGCTTTAGCGTTAGAACAAAAAAATTTTAAGGTGCTGTTAATTGATAATAAAAACTATACATCAATAGACAAGCGAACTTTAGCAGTAAATGCTAACTCAAAGGATCTCTTAAAAAAGCTAGGAATTTGGAAAAAGCTTAGATCTAAACCTCAACCGATTGATAAAATTATAATAAAAGACTCTATAAACTCCACCCCACTTATTTTTAGCAATTCTAATGAGACAATGGGAAATGTAATTTTCAATTCAGAGTTGATAAAAATTACCTTAGCAAAATTAGAGAATTTAAAGATTTTAATCAAAAATGTTAACTTGAATATAGCTGAGCTATCACCTAATAAAACAATTTTTATTAGAAAAAGAAAATATCAATTCAAAAAGATTGTTTTATGTCTTGGTAAAAATATAACTTCTAACCCATTATTTGAAAGTGTCGTTTTTGATAGTGGACACTTTTCGTATGTTGGTTTTTTTAATCATAGTAAAAATCATAAAAACATTGCTTATGAAATATTTAATCAAGATGGCCCATTTGCTGTTTTGCCTGCTCCAGCCATTAATAATAAAAAATCTACTTTCATTTATTCTACAAGAAATAAAATATCTATATCTAAAATTAATTCACTTATTAAGAGCAATTTTACTAAGACTCATGGTCAAATAGTAATGAGTAAGTCAATTTTTAAGTTTCCCATTAGACCTCATCTACAAAAGAATAATGAAAATTTTATTTTTGTTGGTGATAGTTTTAAATCTATACATCCTGTTGCAGGGCAGGGTTGGAATTTAGGGGTTAAAGACATACAAACTCTATGCAATTTATCCGAAAAGTACCCTTTAGACTTTGATGGTTTTAACTCAATATATTATTCTAAACGAATATTTGAAAGTACAATGTATCTTGGTTTTACTTCTATATTAAATTTACTTTATGAAAGTAAAAAACCAATTAATAAAACTATTATCGAATTTGGTTATGAAAGTCTTAGATTGATTAAACCTCTGAGAGATTTATTTATAAAAAAAGCTATGGGTAGGTAAAGGTTAATTTAGTTGATTTGGCTCTTTGTTACTTACAACTTGGAAAGTATTAAGGTCAAGAATAGAATTAATTGTATCAATTCTTGAAGCAATATTCGGTGACTCTAGAATTGCTTGTTTGTCAATTTTATTAAAAGGTGCCAGCATTGCCAATGTAGAGAGTAACTGCAAATTAGATGTCTCAGCAAGAACATCTTTATCTATGTCTAATTTTTTCATTTTAAAAAAATTTGTGTACTTTTGAATTAAACTATTTCTATCCACATGAGGTTCTATGCTGTCAAGATCTTCAAGATAATCATTACAATTGATTGTGGCTTGGTAATAGCCACTTGGAGTTAAATTTCTTTCATTAAGCACAAAACGACATACACCCTCAAGGTTTAAAACTAACCTATAGTCAGGTGTTTCTATATATGAGGTAATTTTACCTATACAGCCCATCTGAAATAGCTCATTGTTGTTATTTTTCGGTTGAATGACTCCAATCATTCGATCGGTTTTCAGACTCTCTAATGTCATTTTTATGTATCTTTCTTCGAAGATATTCAAAGGTAGCTTGCCAAAAGGAAGTAACAAAACATTATCTAAAGGAAAAATTGGTATTGAATTAGGAATTTTTTTTGAGTCCACCTCAAATAGTTTTTTAATATTATCTTCCATTATTTAAACAACATGCTAGAAAGTCTTTTTCGAGCTTCAATGACATTTGGATCATTGAACCCTAGTATATCAAAATATTCTAATAGCTTTGCCTTTGCGGCACCATTATTCCATTTAGGGTCTCGTTCAAATAAGAGTAAAAGGTTTTCAAATCCGCTTTTTATTTCACCAGAATTCAAGTAACTCTCTGCAACTTTAAACTGTAATTCCATATTTTTAGGATCCGACTTAATTTTTTCAATTAATTGATTATGAGATGTATTATTTTTTTCGTCCCCTGAAGTGTCAATAAGTTTTTTTATTTTCAAAATTTCTTCATTTTCTAAAATGCTATCATCAAATGAATTAAACATCTCTTTAGCATCGTCAAATCTCTTTAATTGTATTAAACATCTCAAAAAACCAATAATTATTTTTGGGTTTGCAGAGTCTAGTCCAATAAGTTTTTGATAAAGATCTAAAGACTCTTCAAATTTTTGATCCTTATATAATTCATTTGCTTCATCAATCATTACAGGTACTTCATTACCGGGTGTTGCTTCAATCATCTTATCTACCATTGCCTCTATTTTGCTCTCGGGTTGTGCACCTTGGAAAGCATCTATCGGTTTCCCATCAACGAAACCATAAACTGTTGGTATTGATTGAATATTTAATTGTGATGAAATTCCCTGATTTTCATCAACATTAATTTTTGCAAGAATGATCTTGCCATTTTTCTTACTTACAATATTTTCTAAGATTGGTGTAAGTTGTTTGCAAGGTCCACACCAAGGGGCCCAAAAATCTACAATCACAGGCACTGTCTTAGATTTTTCAACAACATTCTCTATAAATTGATCCTGATTTATGTCTATGACAAAGTTCATTTTAATATTCAAATGGTATCATAAGTATGAATTACAACAAAATTTCTAATATGTTTAATATCTTTTACCTTGATAGCTATATCAAGGAGGTTTATAAAATAGTTTCTTTAATAATGCGGGCGTAGCTCAGGGGTAGAGCGCAACCTTGCCAAGGTTGAAGTCGAGGGTTCGAATCCCTTCGCCCGCTCCAAAAACATTGTAATCGCTTAATTTTTTGAAAAATTCGTCAATAGAGTTCAATAGAGTTTTATTATAATATTTAATTATGAAATTATTCTTATCGACTATAATTATATTATTTTCTTTTCCTACATTTTCTCATGAGCAATTAGACTCTTTGGATCTGTACGAAAAAATTAGTGATTCAACTATTAGAATTAATATTTGGGAAGAGTATAACACAGAAAATAAAAGTGTTTATGGTGGTGGCACGGGTGTGGTTATAAACGAAATTAATGACTTATATTTTATTGTTACTAATGCACATGTTGTTTTGGAAAGTTTCTGCTTTAATGATTACACTGACGGTTGTGTAGATAAAAATTGGAATGATAAATATTCAATTGTTATTGACCACCCTAGTAATGAAAATGAATATGAAATTAGTTATGATAATATCATGCATTGGTATGACTATGATATTGCAGTAATCGCAATAGACTTATCAGAATATCAAGATAAGTTTACCCCAATTGAAATTGGAGGAGCATGGCATCCTTTGATGAAAATTTATGGTGCTGGTTTCCCAATGGTCTTAGGAAATTATTATAAAAATTATGCTGATATGGTTTTTTGTTCAGGTGTTGTAAATCAAATGTTTGGTGATGAGGTTGCGCTTGAACAATTATATAACTATAGCATTGCTCATAGTTGCACTTTGGCAGGAGGAATGAGTGGCGGACCTTTAGTAGATGGTTACGGGCAACTATTAGGAATAAACGGTTTATCAGGATTATCTGAATTAAGAAGAGATGAGGACGGAAATATTTTAGATTTAGATATTGCCCCAGCAAACTTCAATTATGCTATTGATATTTGGGACCTTTATAGATTAGAGATAGAAGATGATGAGGGTCATTTTAATCCAGATATTATATTTCATAATTATTTGCCTAAATTAACATATTACTATCATTATGACTTTTATGAGAGTTATATTGAAATGTATCCTGATAAAATAGAAAAGATAAAAAAATTATTCGAGTAGTATTAGTAATAAATTTTTATGAATTTGGTGTTAACTAAAAGATATTGAAAAGTTCAATAGAGTCTCAATAGAGTTTTCTCGTAAATCCTTGTATCTTCTACTTAATTAGAAGTGAGTGAAGTATTCGAATCCCTTCGCCCGCTCCAATAATCAATAACTTTTTATCCTTTTCAATCGTTGGTGTTAAACGTGGTGTTAAACAAATCAAACTAGGGATTAATAAAAATAGGATTAATAATATCTCATCAACACAAAATATCAGTCAGTTCACTCATAACTGAGCCATCACCATCAAAATTAATCTTAGTCCAATTATCAATCTCTTCAGAACTGCTAAAAATATCTCCTTTGAGATTATAATCAGTATAGTTAATGTAACTAAGATTACGACTAAGCCCTTTTTTACAATCAATTTCAACCTTATTCATGGCAGAGTATATTATATCTGCAATTGGGAACTGGTTATAATTTGTAGCTTTATAAAATCTTACTATCTCATTTTCTAAATATTCTATGTCTTTGTTCCAGTAATAATATGAGCCATAAGCTTCTTGGCCTAGGAACTGATAATTAAGTTTTATCCAATCAGAAAGACTTACACTTGGAATTAATATTAAAAATAATACAAATTTATAAATATTTTTAATCAAATAAGCCTTCTTCAACAAAAAATTTTCTTATTTCTAATAATTTGTTAGCATAAGTAGTATAAATCAAAGAGATGGCGTAATCACACCCCTCATCTCTTACGATTATCTCAGCTTCTCCTTCACTTTTTACTATAGAATTTTCTATTTCATTCATTTGAAATTCATTTATTAAATTTTCATTAAAAGCAGCGTAAAGAGTGTTAAACATAATATCTCTTCCCATTTCCTCATCATGATTTTCTTTACATAATGACATCATCTTATTAGCTGAAATACTATAAGTAATAAAGTCTTTTACATTTAAATAAATTTTATCATTTCCTATACTCAAACTAGGTATTAATAGAATTAAGATAATAAATTTTTTCATTTAAAAGTTTACCCCAAAAAGTTGAATGAAATATAATAGAATATTTAAAATAATAAAAATAAATAAAAAATAAATAATATGATAAATTGAAATTAGCCAATCAGCTAATCTATTATCCCAATCTAGATAGATAAAAAAAAACAAACTGGCAATTAAAAATAATCCTTGAACATTAATATTACTGAGTTGGTTTGATATAATTTCCTTGTTTAATGTATTTCCCCAACTCAAACTAGGGATTAATAACAATAGGGCTAAGAGGGTTTTCATATCTAAATTCTAAAACCGGTATACATTAATAAAATCCAATACATTAAATATTAACATTAATGTTTAACACCAACACTATAACTTCAATGAAGTAAGGTGTTAAACAAATTGTTTAACACCAACAAATTAAAAACTATAA
>TARA_B100000963_G_scaffold128673_1_pt1 | contig 19360 bp, 20 predicted proteins | sample TARA_B100000963 | Tara Oceans TARA_B100000963 (sample SAMEA2622097) | marine metagenome | biome: marine biome (ENVO:00000447); feature: surface water layer (ENVO:00002042); material: "saline water (ENVO:00002010), including plankton (ENVO:xxxxxxxx)" | depth 5 m | reverse complement strand
AATATGGCAAATCATAAATCAGCAATAAAAAGAATAAGACAGACTGAAACCGCTAGACTTAGAAATAAATTGCAGCATAAAACTGCTAGAAACGCTATGAAGAAGCTTAAAGAATCTTCTAAAAAAGATGCAAAAAAAATGCTTCCTAGTGTTTTGTCAATGATTGATAAGTTAGCAAAGAATAATATAATTCATAAAAATAAGTCAGCAAACCTTAAATCGAAAATGTCAAAGCATGTTAATGGCTTGTAGTTAAGAATTCATCGAGATTAGAAACTCTTCATTATTCAATGTCTTTTTTATTTTATCACTTATAAATTCCATTGCCTCAACTGGATTCATGTCCGCTAGGTATTTCCTCATAATCCACATTCTTTGTATTGTATTTTCATCCAGCAATAAATCATCTCTTCTTGTACTTGATGATACAAGATCAATTGCAGGGAATATTCTCCGATTGGAAATTCTTCTATCAAGTTGTAGTTCCATGTTTCCCGTTCCTTTAAATTCCTCGAATATTACCTCATCCATTTTAGATCCAGTTTCTGTAAGCGCTGTGGCAATAATTGATAGAGAACCACCACCTTCTATATTTCTAGCGGCACCAAAAAATCTTTTAGGTTTGTGAAGTGCATTTGCGTCAACACCACCACTCAAAATTTTTCCAGAGGCAGGCTGAACGGTGTTGTAAGCTCTTGCCAATCTTGTTATAGAATCCAATAATATTACAACATCATGACCACATTCAACTAATCTTTTGGCTTTTGATAAAACGATATTAGCAACCCTAACATGTCTGTCTGCAGGTTCATCAAATGTCGAAGCTACAACCTCACCTTTGACATTTCTTTGCATATCGGTAACTTCCTCAGGTCTTTCATCAATTAATAGAATGATTTGATAAACTTCAGGGTGGTTAGCTGCAATTGCATTCGCAACATCTTTTAATAACATTGTTTTTCCAGTTTTCGGTTGTGAGACAATCATACCTCTTTGCCCTTTTCCAATAGGTGAGAAAAGATCCATAACTCTGGTTGAAATACTACTTGACTTATCGGCAAGATTAAACTTCTCATCTGGAAACAATGGAGTTAAATGTTCAAAAGAAACTCTATCTCTAACAACTTTCGGGTCAAGACCATTTATTTTAATCACTTTTATTAGTGGGAAATATTTTTCTCCATCTTTTGGAGGTCTTACTTGACCCAAGACCGTATCGCCTGTTTTAAGTCCAAACAACCTTACCTGTGATTGAGAGACATAAATATCATCGGGTGAACTTAAATAGTTATAATCAGAGGATCTTAGAAAACCATATCCTTCTTGCATGATATCAAGTACTCCTTCTGATTCAATTATTCCATCAAATTCAAAATCGGGTTCTTTGTATCTATTTCGATTGTCTTTGTTATGGGTTTTTTCTTCCACTTTTATAGGTTGTTTTTTTTCTTTATTTTGATTTTTTTTAGTTTTCTCTAGATGATGATCGATAATTTTTTCAATTATTTCATTCTTTTTCCCAGATGAATCTATGCCAAGTTCATTTGCTATATCAATAATTTCTGAAATCTTTTTTTTGGTTAAGTCTTTTAATTCTAACATTTTTTTTTAAGAATTGAGGTAGTTTGCTCTCTTGGAATTTATGAGAACATCGTAAATATACAATCTTTTTTTAATTTCTTAAAATTCTCTAAATTTAAAAATAGATGTTAAGAATTCAGTCTCTCTATTTATTATTATCAACTCTTGTGAATTTTGCGATTGCGGTTTTTAGTCATTTTAAAGACCAAGAACTTCTTAACTTAAGTGGATTGAGCCCATTTTCTATTAATCTTGTTTGGTTGATCGCCAATACTGGTGCTGCCTTAAATATCTTAGAGATTTTTTTATACAAAAACAGAAACTATCAGTACCAAACAGTAAGATTTAACAATGCAATCTATTTTATTTTTATGCTCTATATAATATTTATTGCAATATTTAATAAGTCCTCAATTTTATTAATTCCAATTTTAGGTATATTATTTTCTTTAATGTTTTCTATAATAGCTACAAAAAATATAAAGAAAGATATTGATTTATTAAATTCATCTAACAGATTAAGATAATTTGCTTCTGTCTCCTAACTCAATTATTTCCATATCACTCAATCCCTCATTGCTGATTTTAAATCTAATCATGGTTCGTTTTTTGTGAAAACCGTGCTTACCCGCCGCCCCTGGGTTAATAGTTGTTAAATTATTTTTTTTATCAAACTCAACCTTTAGTAAATGTGAGTGACCATATATGAGAATATTTGGTTTTTCGTTGTTTATCAATTTTTTAGTTTTTAGATTATAAAATGGACTTTTACCTGCAATATGAGTGATTAAAAATTTGTGATTCTCAATTTCAATTATTTCACTCTCTTTTAAAATTGATCTTACTATAAAATCATCAATGTTTCCAAAAACACCAAAAAAAAGTGTGTGTTTTCTAATATTATCAATTAACTTATGATTACCAATATCACCTGCGTGAATTGTTATATCTGAGTCTTTTACATATTTCAATATAGTATCATCAATATAACCGTGGGTATCCGAAATAAGTAAAATTTTTTTCAAATCAAATATTATTTTATAAATGTGTTATATTACAAAAAAAATTATTGTTGAGGTATTTTATTCGTATTTCTTTTTTGGGTAATAATTATTGCGGATGGCAAATTCAACCGGGTCAAATTTCCGTTCAAGAAACCATTGAAAAATGTATAAGTAATCTCACAAAAAATAAAATAACGATTGTTGGTGCAGGAAGAACTGACGCAGGTGTACATGCTACCAGCATGTACGCACATTTTGATACTACTAATACTATTGAAAAAAAAGATTTTCTCACAAGAATTAATCTCTATTTACCCAATGATATTTCAATTCTTGATATACTTCCAGTCAAAGACAAATCACATGCAAGATTTGATGCAGTTAGTAGAACATACAAATATTTTATAAACCAAAATAAAGATCCTTTTAAAATTAATCAGTCTTATTTTTGTAAATACGAGTTGGATTTAAAATTAATGAATAGGGCGGCTAAAATACTTTTGAAGTTTGATGATTTTGAATGTTTTTCAAAATCAAAAAGTGATGTAAAGACATTTCTATGCAAGATTAATTATGCTGAATTAAATGAAGAAAAAGGATTAATAATCTTAAAGATCAACGCAAATAGATTTTTAAGAAATATGGTTAGGTCAATTGTCGGCACATTAATTGAAGTTGGAAGAAAAAGAATTTCATTAAAAAATTTTGAAAAAATCATATTAGAGAAAAATAGATCGAATGCCGGTTTTTCTGCTCCCGCACATGGTTTGTTTTTAACTGCTGTTGATTACAATTGGGATAAAATAAAATAGATGAAAAAAAACTTTAATCTAAAACTGTTAAACAGACTGATTGGGTTCACAAAACCTTATAAATTAAATTTTATTTTTGTCTCCTTCTCTGCAATTGTTATTTCTTTTTTTTCAATATTAAATCAATACTTTTTAAAAATTGCTGTAGATGAGTACATTACACCAAAAGATTACAAAGGTCTCCTAACTGTAATTGCATTAATGCTATCCGTTTTATGTTTTCAAGTTATATTTCAATTCCTCTTTATTTATTTTACTAATCTGCTTGGTCAGAAAGTCGTTTATGATATTAGGACAAAACTTTTTAATACCATTATAAAATTTAAAATGTCATATTATGATAAATCATCTGTTGGTAGATTAGTAACTAGAACAGTTAGTGATATGGAAACGATTGCGAGCATCTTTAGCCAAGGATTATTCATGATTTTTGCCGATCTAATTTTGATGCTCTCGGTTCTGACTGTAATGATTGTTTTGAGTATTGATCTCTCGCTCATAATACTAATTATTTTGCCGTTTGTTATGCTAGCAACAAGGTTTTTTCAAAGAGCAATGAAAGTTGCTTTCAATGAAGTTAGAAATGAGGTTGCTAATTTAAACTCTTTTGTTCAAGAAAGATTGTCAGGAATTAAAGAAATACAAATATTTAATAGACAAAAAATTGAGATTGAAAACTTTAAAAAAATTAATGAGCGCCATAAAAAAGCATGGCTTAAAACTGTTTGGTATAATTCTATTTTTTTTCCAATTGCTGAAATCTCAATTTCAATAAGTGTAGGTCTAATTGTTTGGTATGCAGGAAGTAACATTATACAATTTGAGAATTTTATCAGTTTAGGTACAATATTTTTATTCATACAATTGTCTCAAATGCTTTTCAGACCACTGAGACAAATTGCAGATAAGTTTAACACTCTGCAAATGGGAATGGTTGCGGCAAAAAGAGTTTTCAAAATTTTAGACTCTGACCATAATATAAGTGATAAAGGTAATCTGAAGAATCAAGAAATTAATGGTGATATAAAATTTGAAAAAGTATATTTTTCATATGTTAAGAATAATAACGTTTTAAATAATATCAATTTTACAATTAAAAAGGGTGAAAAAATTGCTATTGTGGGCGCTACAGGTTCCGGTAAGTCTACTATAATTAAATTAATTTTAAGATTATATGATCTCGAGAACGGAGAAATAAAAATTAATGACAATAATATAAAAAATTACAAACTTAGTAACTTGCGTTCATCAATCTCCTTGGTTAATCAAGATATTTTCTTGTTTGCAGACTCAATCTTTAAAAACATAACTTTATTTAATGAAAAAATTTCTAAAAAAGAGGTTGAGAAAGCCGCTAAAAAAATTGGTGTCTTTGAATTTATAAAGAAGTTGCCAGGCGGTTTTAATTATAACGTTAGAGAAAGAGGGGTAATGCTCTCAGAGGGGCAGAGACAAATAATCTCATTTCTTAGAGCTTATGTATCTAAACCAAAAATATTGATTTTAGATGAGGCAACTTCATCCATCGACTCTAAAACCGAAGAATTGATGCAGTTTGCAACAAATAAACTAATTCAAGATAGAACATCAATAATAATTGCTCATAGATTGTCTACAATAATTAGTGCAGATAAAATTATAGTAATGAAATCAGGAAAAATAATGGAGATTGGTTCTCATAGCGAGCTAATTATTAGAAACGGGTATTACAAGAAATTATACGAAGTTCAATTTGAGAAAAAAGAGTTATTCGCTGAGATCTTCTAACAACATATCTTTTAATTCATCATCATTTATGTAATTACAAAAATCCCCATTTTTTATATATGATATTTTGCTCGATTCCTCTGAAATAACAACACATAATGCATCAGATTGCTCAGATATTCCGATAGCAGCTTTATGCCTAAGTCCAAAAGATTTATTAATTTTTTTATTTTTTGACACTGGGAGTGTCACCCTTGAGGATACAATTAAATTTCCTACAACAATAACAGCACCGTCATGTAGAGGACTGTTTTTGTGAAAAATACTTTCTATAATTGCTGATGAAATCTCGGCATTTATCTTATCACCGTCTTCTTTTATAAAATCTAAATTATTATTTCTCTCAAATACAAAAAGAGCACCTGTTTTTGTCCTTTTGAGTTTATTACAAGCAATTATAAATTCATCGATGTTAAGTTTAGCCTGTTCCTTACTAATTTTGAAAAAAAGGCTAAACTTTTTCCATAAAGATTTATTATTTGCAATTCTTGATGAACCCAAAAGAAGTAAAAATTTCCTTATTTCTTGTTGAAAGACAATAATTACAGCAAACACTCCAACTCCAATAAATCCACCTAGGATACTACTTAAAATGTTCATATTTAACACATCGGTTATCCACCATATGATATAAATAATAACAAAACCTCTAAAAACAATAATTGCCGCAGTACCTCTAACAAGTTTATAGGCATAATACAACATAACAGCAACCAATATTAAATCAATGATTGGTAGGATTGTAGACTTTATTAAATCAACTATTTCCATGATATTGTAAAATTAACCAAAATCATGAAGATTTAATTTTTTCGTATAACATAATACACTCTTTAGCTTCTTTAACATCATGAACCCTTAAAATATTTATCTTCTTATCCAAAAAATACATATTGATTGCAGTTGTTGAATTCAAAGAATCTTTTTTATCAATATTTAGGTATTTAGTTATAAAAGATTTTCTCGAAATTCCAACAAGAATGGGTAGGTCTAGATGTTTAAAGTTTTCAATTTTTTTCATAATTGTATAATTATGATCTAAAGTTTTTCCAAAACCAAATCCCGGATCTATAATTATGTCAACTATTCCCTTTTCACGGGCTAAATAAATTCTTTTGGCGAAAAATGTTATGAGCTCTTTAATTACATTTTTATATTCTGGTTTATTTTGCATGTTTTGAGGATTTCCCCTCATGTGCATCATTACATATGGACAATTATATTCAGAGACTACATCTAAGATTTTTTCATCAATACATCCTGCACTTATATCATTTACAATATCTACACCTAAATCAAGACAGTTTTTGGCAACTTCAGATCTGAAAGTATCAATAGATAATACTAAATCAGGGTATTTTTTTTTTAAAAATTTAATAGTTGGGATAACTCTCTTTAATTCTTCAGCAATACTTATTTCTTTTGCACCAGGTCTTGAACTGTAACCTCCAATATCTACAATATCTACACCTCCATCGATCATTTTGACTACCTGATAATCGACTTTTTTTTCTGAATCGTATAGTCCACCATCATAGAAGGAATCAGGGGTTAAATTTAAAATCCCCATTATTCTAGGTTTAGTTAAATCAAGTAGACTTCCTTTAATATTAATCTCCATATTGGAATGTATAATTAGATTATTTTTTCGAAATTTACGTAAAAATAATTTTCGTTGTCAAATACACTAAATCACTTTGATCATATAATTGAAAAATGTAAAAAGATTTTCATTTCTAAAATGCACGATTATGGTGCAGCTTGGAGAATTTTAAGATTATCATCGTTAACTGACCAGATTTACATAAAAGCTCAAAGAATAAGAGGTATTCAGATTAATAAAACATCAAAAATTGATGAGGGTCAAGAAGTTGAGTTTGTAGGTCTAATCAATTATTCAATTATGTGTTTAATTCAAATAGAAAGAGGGATTTCTGATGAACCTGATTTTGATTTAGAAACTGCACTTAATGAGTATGATAAACACAAGAACTTAGTTAAAGACCTACTATCCAAAAAAAATCATGATTATGGAGAGGCTTGGAAAGAGATGAGAGTGAGCTCATTGACCGATCTTATTTTACAAAAAATCTTTAGAATTAAACAAATTGAGGATAACGAGGGTAAAACATTAATTAGTGAGGGAATTGATGCAAATTATCATGACATTATCAATTACTCTGTTTTTGCTTTGATTCATCTTGAGTATTTTAAATGAAAATTTTAAATATTTTATTTACTCTTTTTGGTGTTATCACCGCAATTTTTTTTCTATTTCAAGTCTTGCCCGGAGATCCCGGCAGAATGATGATGGGTCAAAATGAAGATGATGAACAGTTAAAGTTAATTAATGCTAGATATGGTTTTGATAAACCTGTCATGCATCAATATTTTTTTTATTTAAATGATATATCTCCTATTTCAATACATTCCAAGAATAATTCTGATTTCAATTACCTAGATTCAAATAAATACTCTTATATAAATTTTTTGGAAGTTGGTAATTCTGTATTTGTTGTAAAATATCCATATTTCAGGGAGTCGTATCAAAGAAGAGGGGAGAAGGTTTCAAATATCATTGCCAATGCATTCCCTAACACAGCAATCCTTGCAATTACTTCAATATTATTTGCAACAGTTTTTGGATTAGTTTTAGGGATTTATTGTGCCTTGTTCAAGGATACAATATCCGACAGTTTTATACAGTTTATTAGCACTATTGGAATTAGTGTTCCCTCTTTTTTAAGTGCAATAGTTTTTGCTTGGATTTTTGGATATGTTTTTAGTGATATCACTAATTTAAATATGACGGGGAGTTTATATGAATTAAGTGACTCAGGTGAATATTATGAATTAAAACTCAGAAACTTAATACTTCCATCAATAGTATTAGGTATAAGACCAATTTCAATAATAACTATGCTTATGAGAAATTCCATGATACAAACACTAAATCAGAATTATATTTTGACAGCTTATTCGAAAGGATTGTCCAAATATAAAGTCATTGTAAATCATTGTTTAAAAAACTCTCTTAACCCTGTTGTCACCGCTCTTTCAGGATGGTTTGCTAGCTTGTTAGCAGGTTCTGTATTTGTAGAGTATATTTTTGGTTGGAATGGTTTGGGTAGAGAAATTGTTAATTCATTAAATAATCTTGATGTCCCTGTTATCATGGGTGCTGTAACAGTGGTAAGTCTATCTTTCATTTTGATTAATATATTTGTAGATGAAATTTATAAATATCTAGACCCAAGAATTAATTAATATGAGAAGAAAAATCGTTGCTGGGAATTGGAAAATGAATAAAGACATGAAAGGCTCTGTTAAACTAGTAAAAGAAATTATTCAAAAAGATAAGTTATTTGGGTGTGAAGTATATATTTCACCAGCATTTCCTTTTTTAAATGAAATTTCAAATATTTGTGAATTAACACCAATTAAAGTTATTGCTCAAAACGTATCAGAAAAAAGTCAGGGAGCTTACACTGGTGAAGTTTCAGTTGATATGTTAAAAAGTATCGGAGTTGATGGTATTATTGTTGGTCACTCTGAAAGAAGAAAAATTTATGGTGAAACTGATGAAGTTTTGAGGATGAAATTGGATAATTGTTCAAAAAATAATTTAGAAGTATTTTTTTGCGTTGGAGAAACCCTTGAAATGCGAGAAAAAGGGAAACAAAATGAAGAGATTGAAAATCAGTTAAACAATACTTTGTTTGATTTACCAGATTTTAATTTAGATAAATTAGTAATTGCATATGAGCCAGTTTGGGCTATTGGAACAGGAAAAAATGCTAGCCCAAAACAGGTACAAGAAATACATCGACATATTAGAAATCTGTTAAATTTTCGATATGGAAAATCATCTGATAGTATACCTATTGTGTATGGTGGTAGTCTTAAACCTGAAAATTCTAATAATATTTTTAGTTGCCCTGATGTAGATGGTGGATTAGTTGGATCTGCCTCTTTGAACTCTAAGGCATTTCTTGACATCATAAGTTCTATATAGTTGTTTTAAAATTGTAAATTAGCTCATAACCATCTGGTAATGAGTGTTAAAGAAAAAACTAAAAAAAATCAAGGACAAAATTTGTCTAAGAGTGATTATCATGAAATTATACTTTATAACGATGATATTAATACTTTCGATCATGTTATAGATATTTTGATTAAAGTTTGTGAACACTCAGCAACACAAGCAGAACAATGTGCGTTAATTGTTCATTACAAAGGTAAGTGCTCGGTCAAGTCTGGTACACTTTTTGACTTAAAACCTAGAGTTAAGAGAATGATAGAAGCAAACTTAACTGCAGAAATCATTTAAATATTATATATGAACAAAATAATACCCCTTACCATGATTCTTTTTTTTAATACTATATTGTCACAAAATGACACTAAAATGATAAAATCAATCCATGACTTTTCTGTAACTGATATATATGGAAAGAATTTTGATTTTAACAATATTAAGGGCAAGAAGATAATGGTTGTTAACACAGCTTCTAAATGTGGTTTAACTCCACAATACAAAGCATTAGAAAAACTATATAAAGATTATAAAGATAAAAACTTTATTATTGTTGGTTTTCCCTCCAATAACTTTTTGTGGCAAGAACCTGGAACAAATGAACAAATTGCTGAATTCTGTAAAGAAAATTATGGTGTATCTTTCCCAATGATGAGCAAGGTTTCTGTTAAAGGTTCATCAATGCATCCACTGTATAAATTCTTAACGAAAAAGAGTCAAAATGGTAAGTTAGACTCTTCAGTTAGTTGGAATTTTCAAAAATTTCTAATTGACGAGGATGGTTTCGTTGTAAAATCTGTTTCACCAAGAACAAAGCCAGATGATCAGTCAATCATAGATTGGATCAAAAGCTAATGATTTTAAAAACTGATATCCTTGTTTTTGGCGCTCACCCTGATGATATCGAACTCGGATGTGGAGGTACTATTCTAAATGAAATTGAAAAGGGAAAAACCGTTGGTCTTATTGATATGACAGCAGGTGAGCTTGGAACTAGAGGATCAGTTGAAAAAAGAAAACAAGAAAGTGATAAGGCGTCTAAAATTCTTGGTGTTGATTTCAGGATAAATATGGGAATGAAAGATGGTTTTATCAAAAATGATGAAAATGATCAGTATGAAATCATTAAGCTTATTCGAAAATATCAACCAGACATAATTATTTGTAATGCCCCAGATGACAGACATACAGATCACGCTGAGGCTTCTAAGGTGGTCGTTTCTTCATCTTTTCTAAGTGGTTTAGTTAAAATTAGAACAGAAATAGATAACAATAATCAAAAACCGTGGAGACCCAAAAATGTCTATCATTATATTCAGTGGAAGAATTTAGAACCTACATTTGTTGTTGATATTTCTAAACATGCTGATAAAAAGATGGAAGCAATTTTATGTTATGAATCACAATTCTACAACCCGAAAAGTTCAGAACCTGAAACCGTTATCAGTTCAGAAAAATTTTTAGATTCAATCACTGCTAGGTCCTCAGATTTTGGAAGACTTATTGGTGTTCAGCACGCCGAGGGTTTTATATCTAATAAACTTGTTGGTGTGAAGAGTTTAAATGATCTCTTATAATTTTTTCAAATAACTGTCAATTATTATTAATATATAATTTAACTATATATATTTCTTGAGTAAAAATTTAAAAAAAACATTATTTATCTGAGTAAATAATATAAATTTGTCAATCATTATGAATGGTGGTTGTAGCTCAGTTGGTTAGAGCGCCTGATTGTGGTTCAGGAGGTCGCCGGTTCGAGCCCGGTCTTCCACCCAACTTTATTAGATGTTAGAATCTTATTTCACTTGTCCTTATTGTTGGGAAAACCAATTAAAGATGATTGATCCGTCTTTATTAACACAAACTTATATAGAGGATTGTGAAGTTTGTTGTAATCCAATAGAATTTCACATAAATATAAACGATGATAAGTTGGTTGAAATTATACCAATCTCTCTTGAGCAATAATTGTTTATTTTAACTTTTTTAAAACTCTTTGAAAAACACCTTGCTTGAAATTTACACTTTTTTCATCAGTGTTAAATTTTAATTCGACTCCAGCTTCCTCAAGCTTAAAGGTGTCCACACCAACAGCTTTAAGTTCAAACGACTCTTGCCCCATGACATCCATATAAAGTTTATTGTTTTTTGCATAAACAACAAGTTCAAGAGGAAAATTTTCAATACCGTAAGTTCCAGTGTAATTATCTAATTTATCAACTTCAATTTTGAACTCCTTTTCTTTTGGATCAACAATTATTCTTTCGTCCCTATTTGCAATATTCCATGCTGTATGAAATATTAATCTAGTTCTATTTTCGAGTAAATCATATTCTATTTTTTCAGGGTCATCAGTTGGCATATGATAATCTTCATGAGTACCTGAAAAATAAAATATTATTGGAATACCATTTTTAGCAAAATTATAATGATCGCTCCTGTAGTAAAATCTATTTGGATCATCTTTATCATTAAATCTGTAGTCCAATTCTATATTCATAGTCTCGGCATTTGTTTTTTCAGATAAATTATGTAGGTCTTGACTATCGTGATCTGAACCAATAATGTAAACATAGTTCCTGTTCTCACTTTTTCTTGTTGGATCAATTCTTCCAATCATATCAATATTTAAACTGGCTACAGTATTTTCGAGTGGGTAAATTGGGTTTTCAGAGTAATATTTAGAACCTAGTAGTCCTTTTTCCTCGCCTGTAACATGTAAAAAAACTAATGTTCTTTTAGGTCTCTTGCCTCTCTTTTCAGCTTTTTTAAAAGCTTTTGCTATTTCAAGTAACGCAACTGATCCAGACCCGTCATCGTCAGCACCGTTGTGAATTTGATCGGTTATATCACCTCTTGATCCACCATTTCTGCCATACCCCACATGGTCTAAATGAGCTGTTATAACAAGGTATTCATCAGGAAATTCTGAACCCCTAACAATTCCAACAACATTTTCAGTTTCTACTTTTCCCATATTTCCCCTTTTAATTTGTAAAGTCATGGGTTGGAAGTAATCTCTATCTAAATCACCTGGATTAATTTTGTGTTTTATATAAAAATCTCTCAAGTAGTTTACTGCTTTCCTTTGACCTTCGCTTCCTGTTTCTCTTCCTTCAAACTCATCTGAAGCATAAATGTATAGGTGTTCTTTTAGGGTTTCAGCTGTTATTAACTTTGCAAACTTTTCAGCACCGGGTAATTGAGCACCAACAATAAAACAAAAAAATAAGCAAGTAAAGGCGTAAAAATTCTTCATAATTCTTTTAAATATAGATTAATTCCGTAAAATATCAGTTTGTGAATTTAATTCATTAATATTTCATTTAAAATTGAATCCCACAACTTTATTCTTTTTTCTAGAGCAATTCTTGAATATTCAGCAGCTTCATTCCACTTATTGGTGTCATTACCACATAATTCGCTTATCATTTTCAAAGCCATTGGTCCATGTTCATCACCATCCATCTCTATATGTCTTTCGAGATAATAAAGTAGATCATCAGATTTACTTTCCTCTTTTTCATTAAGTGTTTTGACAATATTAATGAACATGTCTGGTATTAAATCTTCTCTTCCAAATGTAAATACACTCGCTATCACGTGTACTTCTTTATTATTAATAATATCAAATGTAAATTTCATAAAATCTTTAGCAGCAACGGGAATTGAAGACTTTTCGATTGCCTGATTAATATCCCCAAGTTCAACAAGATTATTTATGAAAACACCAATGGAGTTTGTTTCTGCACCAATTCTATTCATCGCTTCTAAGTACAATTCAAAATGACTGATTGGGTTGTTATTTTGATCAATATCGCTTTCTTCCCCAAGAACAATTTCATTAATTAATCTCCTAGAAACTTTGTCTTTCGTTGGTATCCAAGGTGTTTTCACACATGTCAATTCTTTTTGTAGTGCCTTTACAAGTGACATAAAATCCCAAACCGCAAAGACATGTGTTTCCATAAACTTTGCTATCGAATCTTCAGAATTTAATTTTAAATATATTTTGTGATTTAGTAAATCCTGTCTGGTTTTAGAGATTTTTTTTAAAAGTGTATCGATGTTACTCATATTCTAATAATAAGTACAAAATAAAATAAATTATTCATAGATTGTGTCAAAAATTATGCAAATAGATACCCTTTTGGTTTTTTTATTTTCAGCTATTATTTTGACAGTAAGTCCTGGTCCTGATATCTTTTATGTTTTTTACAAGACTGTAAGCGATGGAAGGAGTGCTGCTATAAAAACTGTTTTTGGATTAACTACAGGACTTTTTCTACACACATTTTTAATAATTATCGGGTTTTCTTTAATCATAAAAAATAATCAAACACTCTTTTCTATCATTAAATTTTTTGGTTTTTCATATTTTATTTTTTTATCATGGAAATCAATCTTTCAAAACAAAAAACCAAATTTTAATGGTTCAGAAAAAAAAAATAACGATTTCACTGTTGGTTTGATGATGAATCTATTAAACCCAAAAGTTAGTTTATTTTTTATTGCTTTGTTTCCATCTTTTATTTTTAGTGATTCAATTAGTATCGAAATTCAGTTTTTGGTTTTGGGTATTATTTTTTGGTTAATTGCTACAAAGATTTTCTTAATATTAGTTTTTGTTACACTTAGGTTTAAAAATAATATTCAAGGTTTATTTGAAAATAATAGAATTAAATATGTCAAGGCAATTGTGTTTTTTTTAATTGGAATTTGGATTGTTAAGTAATCTTTAAAATTTTTTTGATACAAGATCATCAGCTTTTCTAATACAATCACTAACAGAAACGCCAGAAAAATAATTTCCAATTATATAAAAACCTTTATTTTTTGAATGAAATTTGTTTACTGTTTTTTCAATTTCTTCCTGTAATAGGTTATATTGCGGAATTCCTTTTTTCCACACGAAAAAATTAGATTCCTGTAGTTTTCCTCTACACTTAATCAAATTTTTTAAATCATTCAATAATAATTTTTTGATTTCCTTTTTTTCTTTTTTAAATATATTTTCTTGTTTTTCCCCCCCAAACATTACAGTGTAGATTTCGTATTTATTGGAACATATGTGTGGAAAAATTTTACTGCTAAAAATCACACCAAGAAAATTTTTTTTATCAGATGGTTTAGTTAAAATGCCAAATCCATTTAAATCTTTTTTCACATCTGACTTTAAAAAAGTAAAATGAAAGACTCCAACAGGGTTATATACAATTTTTGATAGTGTATCCTTTATTTCATCTTCAAAAATTATCTTTTTTAGTTCATATGCTGGAATTGTAGAAATTATATTATGACAAGTAAATGATTTGTTGGAGTTTGTTTCTAACTCATACTTATTATTGGTTTTTTTAATTTTTGTTACTCTTATTCCCTTTATCAAATTTTTTTTTAGACTGTAGGAAATTGTTTCAGTTAGTTTATTAATGCCAAAGTCAAAATTAAAAGACTCTAAACTTTGGTTTTTTGATAAAAAAAGACCTTTTAAAATACTACCGAATTTTTGTTCCATGTACCAAATCTTTTTTAATGCATGCTTTGTGCTCATCCTACTAGTATCACCTGCATAAATACCTGTCAAGAAAGGTTCAATTAAATTATCATGAAATTCTCTTCCAAATCTGTTTGATATAAAATTTAAAACAGTTGTATTTTTTTTATGAGCTGGTTTAAAAAATTCTTTTACTATGTTGATTTTTGAACTAACTGATAGGAGGGGAGTTTTTAAAAACTTAACTAAACTATTTGGGACTGGCTCTGGACTTCCTTTGTAAAATACATATCGATTAGAACTAACTTTTTTGTTTGGTGTTATAATCTCATCCAATAAATTGTTATCTCTAAGAATTTGATTGACTGATGAATTATTGTTTAAAATTGTATTCGGTCCATTCTCATAAATAAATCCATTTTTTTTTATAGTTCGAATTACTCCACCTGTTTTTTTTTCACATTCAATTATGACAAAATTAATGCCCTTTTTCTTTAGAAAGTGACCAGTACTTAACCCACTAATACCTGCTCCAATAACCACTGTATTTACAACATTCATATCACAGAGTCACTTTTTTACTCCATTTCGCAAGAAGTTTTGCCCAATCATCATCATCGTTCAAACATGGTACATAATGATAATTTTTTCCACCTGCCTCTAAAAATTCTTCCTTACCCTCCATTGCAATTTCCTCCAAAGTTTCTAAACAGTCAGTAACAAATGCGGGTGTTACGATTACTAAATTTTTTTTACCCTCTTTGGCAAGACGAACAAGTTCATCGTCAGTGTATGGTTTAAGCCAAGCCTCATTGGGTAATCTTGATTGAAAAGCGTTGCTGTATTTGTCTTTATCTATTTTAAGTTTTTTTACAACTGCCTCAGTGGTCTCTAAAACTTGGTGTTTATAGCAATATTTGTGTGCATCTGATTTTGTACTACAGCAGTTATCTACTTTATAGCAGTGGCTGTTAGTTGGATCGGAAATTTTTAAATGACTAACAGGTATTCCGTGGTATGAAAAAAGAATATGGTCATACTTAATTTTTTTTATGGTTTCTTTGATTTTATTACTCAAGAGATTTATATAGTTTCTTTCCTTGTAGAATGGAGAAACTATTTTTAAATTGATACCAGGAAAATTATTATTAACCTCATCTTTAACTTTTTCTACAACGGTTTCATAAGAGGACATTGCATAGTGAGGGTATAGCGGAAGAACAACAATCTCATTAACTCCTGCTTGGTAAAGCTCTCTAATTCCTTTATTAATGCTAATAGATCCGTATCGCATTGCTAATGCTACAGGAATATTTATAAATTTCTTCACTTTCTCAAATAGGCGTTGGGATAAAACTATGAGAGGCGATCCCTCTTTCCACCAGATTTTTTTGTATGCTTTTGCAGATTTTTTTGGACGTGTGTTTAATATTATGACTTTTACAAGAAACCACCTAAACCAGTAGCTCTTACCTATCACTCTTTTGTCCATGAGAAATTCATCAAGATACTTTTTAACATCTTTCACAGCTGTGCTGTCGGGTGACCCTAAATTTATCATTAAAAGTCCTTTCATTTATATTGTATTTGAGTATGAACCAATTTTTTGATTAATTAATGGATCAAATCTCATAGCGATATTTCTCGTAAATAATCTACCTTTTTCATAAACAACTAATTTTAAATCATCAATAGTCATTAGATTATCTCCAACAAAATCTTCAAATTTAGATGGATTGAAGTCAACAACATTAATGATTTTTTCCGCAGTACATTTATTTTTACTAGCTATTTCGAGAATATCCAAATAATAGTTACACATTATTGAATTGATGCAATCTCTTACAATTTTTTGTTCACTATTTACTGAATAACCTCTGAATACAGCTAAATTTTTAGTTTCAATTGAGTGAATATACTTTGCAGCATTTTTAATGTTTTGACTGTACGCTGAATTCAATTGGGATATTGAAGATGCACCAAATGCATAAACTTGACCCGTCGTTTCTCTGGTACAGTAACCTTGGAAATTTCTGTGAAGTTGTTTGCTTTTCAATGCGATTTCAAATTCATCACCAGGTTTTGAAAAATGATCCATTCCAATTGATATATAGCCAGAATCGGTGAACATATAGTACGAATTTTCGTACATCATGGCTTTTTCTCTGGAGCCTGGAAATCCAATTTTTTCTAAAATCTTTTGTCTAGGTAAAATGGAGGGAACGTGAGCATAAGAAAATGTTACAATGCGTTCAGTATCCAATTTTATTGCTTTTTCAACAGTTTTCTTAAAACTTTCTACTGTTTGCAAAGGTAAACCATAAACCAAATCAATGTTTGTTCCGGTAAAACCTTCATCTTTAATCTTTTTAACAATCTCAGCAATCGGATGTTTTGAAGGTTTTCTGTTGATTGCATCTAAAACATCTTTTCTGAAATCCTGAATGCCCAGAGATATCCTGTTAAAACCAAATTTCTTTAGTAATTCAATATGTTTAAATTCCAAGTGGGCTGGGTTACATTCAATAGCCATTTCATAGTTTTCGGAAAAATCAAAAACTTCGAACAATTTGTTAGTAATTTTCTCTATATATTTGTATGAAATTGCATTTGGTGTTCCTCCTCCCCAATGGACCTGTGTTAATTTCCTGTTTTTTTTAATTAAATTTGAAACATAACCGATTTCCTTGATTACAGCATCCACATACCTTTCCAAAAAAGGTTTGGTAAATCCTGACTCAGTCGTACAACCACAAAAATGACATATTTGTGGACAAAAGGGGATATGAATGTAAACAGATATATTTTGTGGATTTTCATTATTTGATTGAATAATTTTTTTTTCAAAATCAATATTTGAAAAACTATCATCAAAGAAAGTTGCAGGTGGATAAGATGTATATCTTGGACCTGTTTTACTGTATTTTTTTATTAGGTTTTCGTCAACTCTCATCTGTTCCAATTGTTTTTTTTAATCCATTGAACAGTTTTTTTAACTTTCAAGTGATTGATATCGGGTAAAAATCCGTGACCAAGATTGAAAATCCAGTTTGAATTTTTACTACCAAACTCATTTAAAGAGTTAAGATATTTTTTAATTGTATCAAATTCATAATAAAATATTCTTGGGTCCATATTCCCTTGTAAACCCACACCATTGTCTACTAACTTTCTTGCCTCTGTTAATGACATATGCCAGTCAATACTAACAAAGTCGCATATACCATTATTGATATTTTTCAAACCAAGGGAATAGTCTTTTGGAAAGAAAATTGTTGGACAGTTTAGTTTTTTTGCACAGTTCAGTATTTTTTTTGAGTAAGGAAGTAGTAATTCTGTGTATAAATCATAAGGGATGCTTCCGCAGTATGTTTCAAAAAGTTGAAAACATTGTATTCCGTGTTTTACTTGATTTTCAACATATTCAATTGATGCTTCAGTGATTTGCTCAATAATTTTAATACTTTCTTTTCTGTTTTCATAAAAATATTTAACAGCATTCTTAAAATTTTTTTGATGTTCATTTCCTCTAAACATAAATAAAAATGTTGTTAAGGGTCCTCCACAGAAACCAATTAATGGAGTATTTTTCTTATCCTCAACGGTTTGTTTGATGTTTTTATATATATATTCCAACTTTTCAGGTTTAAAGTTTAATCTTGGGGTTATTCCATCCTTAATAGCATTAGCAAATTTTGGACCATTTTCAGTAAAAATTAAATCCATTCCTAATGCATCTGGAATCACCAATATATCGGAAAAAAGAATCGCAGCATCGACGCCAAGATCGTTAATAGGCAAAAGTGTCACTTTTGATGTCATCTCAGCATTTTTCATCAAGTCATAAAATTTATGACTCTCTTTGAGTTTTCTATATGATGGTAAAATTCGTCCTGCTTGTCTCATGAACCAAACTGGAGGTCTTTTTTCTACCTCACCATTCATAGTATTTAGAAATATATTATTCATCTTTAATATTTTCAAGTGCCACTCTGTTTGAAATAATTAACTTTTCAATATCATCCTCATCAATAACAGATGACAAGAATAAACATTCATATTGTGATGGTGGCAAGTAAACTCCCATTTCAAGCATTTTTTTAAAATAATTCGCATATTTATTTACATTCAAATTCAAAGCATCATCGTAATTTAAAACTTCATTTTTATTTGAAAAAAATAGTGTAAGCATTGAACCTTGCCTTGCAATATGAGCATTAGTATTTGTCTCTAAAATATTTTTATTCCATCCATCCTCAATTTTCTTGGATATAGATTCTAGTTTATCATAGACTTTTTGATTAAGCATGTTTAAAACAGTAATTCCTGCTGTCATAGCAAGGGGATTTCCAGATAAAGTTCCTGCTTGATATACGGGTCCATTTGGTGCAAGCATATCCATAATTTCTTGTTTCCCTCCGTATGCCCCAACAGGTAATCCTCCACCAATGATTTTGCCTAATGTTGTCAGGTCAGGATGAACTCCATAAATTTCTTGCGCACCTCCCATAGCCACTCTAAATCCAGTCATAACTTCATCAAAAATGAGTAATGAGTTGTGTGAGTCGCAAAGTTTTCTGAGTCCGTCTAAAAAATTTTCTTGTGGTTTGACCAGACCCATATTTCCAGCGATTGGTTCAACAATAACTGCAGCTATCTCACT
>TARA_B100000963_G_scaffold351073_1_pt1 | contig 19416 bp, 13 predicted proteins | sample TARA_B100000963 | Tara Oceans TARA_B100000963 (sample SAMEA2622097) | marine metagenome | biome: marine biome (ENVO:00000447); feature: surface water layer (ENVO:00002042); material: "saline water (ENVO:00002010), including plankton (ENVO:xxxxxxxx)" | depth 5 m | reverse complement strand
GAAGGATCTCGGTATCGCGTTTTACCAAGCATTCTGAAGGGTTTAAGGGGAATCTTCGAATCGAGAAAGGACAAAGATTCAACCAAGTATTTGCGAGCATAAAGCGTAGACTCGTTGGGTTTTTCGAAAGCCACGATCAGTTGGTTGCTTTCCTCGTCTTTCCCGGTCACCACATAATTCTCATGATCTCTGTTGGAGGGAACTCCTATGCCACGTCTTTGGCCAAGTGTGTAACGGTGAAGACCCCGATGGGAGCCCAACACGCGTCCGTCCTGAGTAATGATCTCACCCGGTTGGTCATCAATGAAATTGGAGAGGAACTCGGGAACCTTAACTTTACCCAAGAAACAAATACCCTGACTGTCTTTCTTCTCGGCAACCGGCAAACGCCATTCCCGGGCTAGGGTTCGAACTTGCCCCTTATCGATCTCCCCAAGGGGAAATCGGGCATGATCCAGTTGAAATTGGGTGATGCGAGCAAGAAAATAGGATTGATCCTTGTTCTTGTCCGAGCCCTCCCAAAGCTGAGCGTTTCCATTCGGGCCAAGAAGGCGACGGCAATAGTGCCCTGTGGCAATTCCATCAAAACCCTGTTCCAAGGCAAGATCGAGCAAAGCTCCGAACTTCATGCTACGGTTACATAGAATGTCAGGATTGGGAGTGATGCCGGACGAGTAACCCGAAACCATTGGTCTGACCACTTCTCTTTCATAAAAGTCTATGAAATTGGCAACCTGAAAGGGAATATCGAGCAAAGCCGCAACCGCCTCCGCATCCGCAAGATCTTTCGCTCCGGGGCAATCACCGAGAAGATCATCCTCATGCTCCCAAGTGCGCACGTAAACCCCGGCAATCTCGTGACCCTGATTCTGCAGCATCCGAGCGGACACGGCGCTATCCACACCTCCGGACAGGGCAACAAGAAGATTCTCTGCTGACTGGTTTTTCAATTCTTTCGCTATGCTAGCGCCCATTCATGGGATCGGCAAAATTTTTCGATTGGCGAATGCGCCGAGCTCCGTTTAGTTGAATCCTCGTGTACAATCGTGGTGGAAAAGTGTGGGAGGGCAGCTTTCCAAAAGGTTTGGTTTTTTTGGAAAAGGATTGGGAGGAGGATAGATTGCCCATGGATTTGGTCGAAGAGGCGGGATTGCTTGGCGCGGATTTCGTACAACTATCTCCCGTTCAACGGGCAAAGCTTGGAGGATATTGCAAAATTGATCAACGAATCGTTTTTGTTGTTGATCCATCTCGATTGCACTCTCCTAACCCAAGTCGGGAAAAAATCTTCCTAGCAGGTGACTTCAACGGGTGGGAAGCCGCGATCGGAGAGGATCGATGGCAATTAACCTTTGAAAATGAGGTCTTCTTGCTAAGCTTGGATTGGGGCGAATTTTCAAATTTGGGAAATTTTCAATTTAAATTCATTACTGAAAGTCGCCTTTGGATCGAACCAACCCATGGGTTCCCCTTCGTGGAGAAAAGCCCAATCGGTGTCTACAATTTCCTGTTTGACGACAAGCGCACCGGAAACGACGTATTCAGTTTCAGAATCGCGAATCCCCAAGATATTCAATCAACGCAGGTGTGGTCCGAATTTCGGCCCAAAGGTAAGTTCGGGCATGTTAGACAGGACGAAAAAGACAGTTTCCGACTTTTCGCTCCAAGAGCCGAGAGAGTGGATCTGTTGCTCTATGGGGATTCTCAAAAGCAGGAGGAAGAAAAAAGGGTAGCGATGCACAGGGACGAGGAGGGTTCTTGGACCTACGAAGGCTTGGTGAGAGAAAAGTATTATCGATTTTCAGTCTTTCACAAGACGATGGATAAGGAATCGGGAACTCTGGAAAAGAAAATACTCGATCCTTATGCCAAGGCGACGGTCGGAAGGAATGGACCTGGCTTGGTCATTACTCCCCAAACCCTCGAAACTCGGAAAAGTCATTGGACTCCGCCCCCCATGAAAGATCTGGTCATTTTGGAAGCGCACTTGCGGGACTTATTGGCCCAGGCCCCGGTTGACCTAAGCGCTGAGGAACGATTGGGCTTTCGGGGGCTGACCAAATGGCTTCAATCCGAAAGTTGCTATGTCCGCCAACTTGGCGTAAACGCAGTCGAACTGCAACCCATTCTCGAATTCGACGCACGCACCAAGAGTGAATATCATTGGGGCTATATGCCGGTTAATTTCTTCTCTCCGGCATCCAGTTACTCCAGTTGCCCACGGAGCGGAAGCGTTATCCGGGAATTTCAAGAATTGGTAGCCGCGTTCCACGATGCTGGAATCGCGGTAATCCTGGACGTAGTCTACAACCACGTCGGTATTCCCGCTCATTTGCTTAATCTTGACAGAAGTCTCTATTTCCGAACGGACGAATTCGGACGTCTGCAAAACCACAGTGGATGCGGCAACGACCTTAGATGCGAGGCGGAACCGGTGCGCAAACTTATTTTGGACAGCTTGGCTTACCTTGTTCAGACCTTCGACGTCGACGGATTTCGATTCGATTTGGGAGAACTGATGGAGTTGGATCTTTTGTCCAAAATCGAAACGGAACTAAAGAGCATAAAACCCGAAATCTGCCTGATCGCCGAACCTTGGAGCTTTCGTGGGCGCTTGCCTCCTCAAATCAAAAATACCTCCTATGCCCTATGGAGCGATCGATGCCGGGAAAAAATCTTAGCATGCGTAAAGGGGCAGGGGAGCCGAAACCATGCCTTGGCCCTGCTTCAGGGGAAACTCGACGAAGAAAACCGATTTCCCTGGCAATCGGTTAATTACCTTGAATCCCATGATGACTACACGCTGGTCGACCGTTTGCTCGAGACGGACGAAGAAAGTGAATTTCGGATCACGGAAGAAACGGTAAAACAAGTGAGACTGGCCATGGCTTTAGTTCTTTTTTCTCCCGGAATACCAATGATTTCCGCCGGTCAGGACCTGATGAGAAATAAGAAAGGAACTCGCAATACTTATCTTCGAGGAGACCTGAATGAGATTGACTATTCAAAGTCCGAAGAATTTGCCGATTTGAGGTCCGACCTCAAGGCCCTCATCGAATTCAGGCTTTCGGAAGACGCTTTATTCCTTCGCCCTGAAAGCCACGAACAATGGCGGTATGAGGAGATTCCGATGGAGAGTCAGACCACCTTGGGACTGCGAATCTTCGATTCGTCGGATATGCGCAGTTACGTTCTTTATTTTAACTTGTCAGATCATGAAATCGACTTACGCATTCCTGAAGGCTATGAGATTTTACTATCCTCCAAAACCGAAAATCTTGATCCATTTGGTTACGCTCTTGCGGAGTTGAAAAATTCCTGAGCAATGCCAAAACGTAAGTTGCGAAAGGAATGGATGAGGGAATCCTGCTTCATAAATCGCATCCATTCAACGACTACTGTAAGACCCGCAGGTAAAATATCTGCCCGGTTTTTGGGGAGACCCGGAAACTGAACCGTCCTTTCTTCCGGTGAGAGCCCATTGAGACGTTCGAGCAAGAAAATCAAATCCCTAAGCTTGATCTCAGAGGCGACTCCAGATCTTCCATCGAACGAATCGACGAGTTTCCTCGAAAAAACCAACGCACCCCCACTTCCGACGAGGGGAAAACCAGAATCCGTCAGCGATTTTGGAAGTTTCGCAAAGGCTTCGCTTAAGTAGGCTTCGATTTCATCAAAATCCCCGGGCTCGGTTGAGGAGTTAAAATAATTTTCAAACCGTTGCTTCATTCGCACCGCACCCAATGGCAAACTATGAAAGGATGTCGGAATACGATTGCGAATGCCTATCACCTCCAGGCTGCCTCCACCGAGATCAAAACCAACCAAATCTTTCTGGTTCGAAACGACTGGATCCGAAAGAAGACCGAGCGAAACGTACCGAGCCTCTTCTTCACCTGAAAGAATTCTCAATTTAACACCGACCTGGCCGAGCTTTTCAGAAAGTTCGTTTTGGTTCTGAGCCAGTCGCAGGGCATCCGTGCCAACCGCTATAAGATGCTCAACGGAAAGTTCTTGGGCTTTAGAGAAAAGATCGGCAACCACCTCACTTACTGCATCGATTGATTCTTGAGAAAGATGAAATTTGCCGTTTCCTTGACCCAAAAGGTTCATTCTTGCAGCTGAGCTCTTTTCCAACAGAACCTCGAAAGAATCCTCTGACTTGGCTTCGGCAACGAGAAGTTTGGTCGTGTTTGAACCAAGATCCAAGACTCCAAGCTTCATGTTTGTCTCACAATGGAATAGCCCTGAGGGGCCACGACCACAGTAAATTCCCCTTTTGAACTTCCGGATTGAAAGCGGGCCGCAACATCCGAAAGACTGCCCGAAAGAATGGTTTCATGCAGTTTGGTGAGCTCTCGAGCCAACGACACAAACCGATCTTCTCCATAAACCTCCGATAAAAGGATCAGAGTTTTCTCAATTTTGTACTTTGATTCGTAAAACACCAGAGAGCCTTCGCAATCCTTCCATTGTTCGAACAATTTCCTGACCGCGGCGCTTTTCTTTGGTAAGAAACCTAGGAAAGTGAATTGATGAGTGGGAAGACCCGATGCGGCAAGAGCGGTGATCGCCGCATTGGGACCGGGGATGGGAATAACCCGAATGGAGCGGGCGTGACACTCGCGAACCAAGCGTAAGCCCGGATCACTGATTCCCGGGAATCCCGCATCCGAGACCAAACCGACCTGAGCGCCCTGCTCAATCGCATCAATCAGTTCACCTGTTTTGGTCCTCTCGTTTTCCTCCCTGTAGGAAACCATTTGTATGGAGAGGGAAAGATGAGCCAGCAACCTGCCGGTTATCCGGGTATCCTCACAAGCCAACAGCGTACATGACTCCAAAGTTTCCCTCGTTCGCAGGGAAAGATCTCCTAGGTTGCCAATCGGAGTGGCAATAAGACGAAGGGAGCCAGGCTTTTGCCCATTCATGTCACCCCTCGGACAGACTTTTCATTTTCCCTCTAGCGGTTAAATCCTCCTCGGTCGAATCCACCAGGCAAACTATACTCCCAACTTGCAGGTCGGGTCTGGGGCATACGATCATCATCCGGAGATGCGGTAAAGCACCCCGAAAAGCCAAGCATGAGGGTTATCACGGTTAGAATAATCAGTTGGATCTTCATAAAATCAGGGCATCAATCACCGAACGGGAATTATAAGAACGGATTCTCCACGACGCAAATACTCGGGATCACCGAAACTTGGAAGAATATGGGCGAGCATGTAACCGTCACGAGAGCTTTGCACGCGAATTCTCGCAGCTTCACGCTTGTCTTTCCATACCCCAAAAACATGTCCCTTGGTTGCCCCACTCTCCTTGCCAACAGGCAACACTAACATTCCCGCTTCGTTGTCGATGCGAGCAATTTCGGATGAAGTGCCTTCTTGGGCTATTTCTTTCTTTTCGATGGACTCTTGAGGATCTGTCTTGTCGGGATAGGGGCTCAAGGCATCGGCATATTGCATTGCGGCGGAGGCCCCGCCCAGTTGCTTGGCGACATAGGTATCGATTCCTCTTTTGTATCCTGCGGCGTCCGCCATTCGAATCTCCCCATTCTTCTGCTTGATTACCAACTTATGATCGGTCCATAGGGCATCCACCTCCATCTCAAAGTCTGTCTTACGTTTGATCTTGTCGGCTTCAAGTTTAGCCAAGCCGTTATTCAATTCCTCAATTCTTTCCTCCGCCTGCTCGAATTCCGATTTTCTATCGACCTTCTCCTTATCCAAGCCAGCTTGGGCCGAATTCAAGCGAACGGTGAGATCAGAGACTTGATCTTCCAACACTTCCCGAAAGCCTTTTTCCTCGTAAAATAAGTTTTGGAATTCACGCAATTCCCGGTCACGCAGAACCACCTTGGCACGAAGTCCATTGGCTTCCAATAATTTGTTATGACGGTCGCGATAAAACATTCCAAGTACGGTTCTAAGTCGATTTTCTCTAGAAATTCCCTTCGTGAGGTACCCATCGCCATCCGTGCGATCATACAAGGGAAACTTGCTTTCATCCCTAAAAGGGTCTCGTAAACCAGTAGGCGGCTTAAGTTTGACCAAGGCATTTGGCATCCACTTCTTCGCAGACGAATCCCAAATGAAAGCGTCGGCGCCGAACTCCATTGAAAGCTGATCCAGCTCGTCTCGATACTCTGAATTTCGGAGAAGGGCATCTTCGGTAGAACGCAAATCCTCAAATTTCAACGCAAGAGGATTTTCATCCTCCGAAGAAACGGGCTTATTGGACTCAAACGCCTCATCAAATGCAGCCTTTTTACTGTTCAATTCATCCCAAAGACTTTTTTTGTCCGCCTGAAGGATGGAGTAGGCATCCGAAACAACCTCATCCAAGAAGGATTCGCTTCGCTCGGTGAGAACTTCGGACTCCATCCACAAGTACGTAGCCAAAGCAATTGGAAGCAACAGACTCAAAAGACGAAAAAAAACCGAAAACACTTTCATACGCCAAAAACCCGGTTATCAATGCCAAGACTCGAGGGGATGGCAATAGGAATCAGCTCGTCATTCATGAATAAGCCCTAATCTGGTAGACCTGAGCGCGGTTCAACCCATAAGTTTTCAAAATTTCCAATTCCAAACCCATGGCTCTTATGGATGAAAAATCATGACGGGCGAACGAACTAAGGTTGCCATCCACGTGCTCGAGCAGATGGGAATGCCCCAAAAGATCGTAATAATACAATTTATATTCCTTAATTAAAGAGGGTATGAAGGCGGTATCGTAGCTTCGAGGTTTTTTATCAAAAATGAAATCATAGGATGGATCGAAGGTAATTTCCACTCTGGAAAGATCCTTAGCCTGCTCCCATTTGATTTCCAAAAACTCGGGATATTTGAAGTCTGTGGGTTGGGAAACCCATAAATCCGGCAATTTGGATGGTCTTTGATTGGCTGAGGTCACGTTTTGGGGATCGAAAGCGCTCGGGGTAGGGCTAATCTTCAAAAGTGGGCCGGGAGCCGGTCCAGGTTGCTCGGATAGAACAGGGAAGTGCTGCCCGTAGGCATTGCTGATTTTGCTGTCATGGTTCGCCTTTTTTCGATAAAGGATGACCCCGGGCAAGCTGCTGCGCTGAATGGGTATGGATATCGCTTTCGAAAAGTTCACTTCCAAAAAATGCCAACCCGGTTCGAGATTGGAACATTTTGGATTCAATTCAACCCAACCTTCGGTGGAACCCTCCACGGTAAGCGTAGTGGAAAAAAGACAATGACCTGGCAGGTTTCCTTGGTACCCGGTACCCGAAAGCAACCTGAACTCGATGGTTTCGGAATTTTCCAGACGCAATAGCAGTTCAATTTGATCGATTTTTAGGTCGGTGACTGGAAACCGAAGCATAAAGGACTCACTTTTCACAGAGGAAAGGCATTTGCCTGAATCGCCAACTATCCAAGAGTTGATGACGGAAGAGGCACTCACTTCAGCTTCCCCGATCAAGTTGTCCAAATCCTCAACTGGATCCAAGGACGTCGTATGGTTCAGCCTACTCAGCTCTCTCTTCACTTCATCAACGTAACCAGGTTTGGACAAAGTTCGAGGCAATCTGTTTCTGCGAATGCATTTTGCGGCGCAAAAACCTACCGCCTCTCCCATTTGCGAGGCAGTCGAGGGATGTCCCAAGCTCATCGAGGCACGACTGGTGCAAGAGGCATGCTCTCCTGCCCAAAGTAAATTTTTGAATTTCTTGGAATACAAGGATCGCAAGGGAATTTCAAAAGGCTGGGGCAGGCAAATCCTGCCGTCGTCGGATAAGAGCAGCGACTCGCCCCCATCCATTAGAGATCTTCCCACAGCGATGGAATCCGGATACCTCTGACCGGCAATCATATCATCGGGGTTCACTTGATGATCCCCCAAACCTCGATGGACCTCGTGGTTGACTGCTCCCGAAGACACTTCCTCCAAAACCAAATTGGACGCAACTTCGCTTAGTGGAGAACGATTTTTCAGATAATCCCAAGCGGCCCAGGCAATTTCCTCCGGTTCGGCCAACACTTCTCGATTCTGGCCGCACCATTCAAGCAAGTGCTCTCCCGTAAGTGATTCCTCAAGGGACTTCATCCATTGAATTCTAGCGGCCAATAGGTTTTCTTCCCATTGCACCCGAACCCAATCGGGACAAGAGAATGGAATTGGCTTTCTCTTTTGGGCAATTCGAATACTTGTGACAATGGAATCCCTTCTCGAGGAGGCCTGTTTACTCTTCGAATCATATTCGTTCAGGTCCTTGCCTTTCTCTCCGGGAGCGCCACATAATTCGGACAAGGACCCAACACCCGAACAATCGATGAAATATTTTGCAAAGAACAAATAGCTTTTTCCTTCCGAATTGGAGATCGCGCGCAATGCTTCGATCTTATCCGCAGTCTCGTTAAGTTTGCTTTCGTAAGCATAAATCCTCAGAAAAACCCTCAATCTCTTTTCCTCCATCATCCAACTTTTCAAGGCACGTGACAGACCTGCGTAAGTTCCTTCGGGGTTTTCCCTGAGGAGAAGGGCATTCAATTCATCCATCAAGCCACCTTCTCTCTGATAAACGTAATTGGGATTAGGACCATTCTCAAAAGGCAACCTGGAATCTCCGGAAACCCTTCCGCCCAAGGAGCCTTTGCGATCCAAAAGAGCCACGTTCGCACCTGCTCTGGCTGCTCGGACGGCTGCGCAAATCCCGGACACCCCACCCCCAAGGACAACGATATCGCACCTATGCGAGGAGGTCTTCAAAATTGTGGGCTCAAAGGGAGGGAAATCATATTCGCTTCATTGTCCAATCAATGTTTACTAATGAATTTCATTAAGTTTTATTAATAGTAGGCCTTTAGTTGTTTTAATATTGTACCAATCATGAGGTATAAATATAAAAAATCTGTGCCTGTTTTTAGATTAACGTCAACATCCGTATGCGAACCTTGCCCATTCATTTTGTCGTATTCAAGGATGGAACTTTTGGATGTCTTGAATCTTCCTTCAATTCAGTCCCCTCTTCGCTTGGATTAAGTAGTTAACTCCCAATGAGAAATATCTTTCCTAGGTGGGTAAACCTTGTTCCGGTCAAGCTTATCATAGCCGTCGGAATGATTGGGGGCGCAATAACCGCTGGGATCACTTATTACGCCACACCCAAATACACTCGCGTTGGCTATCAACCTACCCAACCGGTTGCCTTCGATCATAGCTTTCATTCGGGTCAACTTGGATTGGATTGTCGCTACTGTCATCATGGCGTCGAAAAATCCTCGCATGCCAACATCCCGGGAGCCAACGTTTGCATGTCGTGCCACAAAAACGTCAAAGCGGAATCTCCCATTTTGGAAATTGTGCGGAATTCGTATTTTGGAGAGGATTCGAACAAGGATGGTCGTCTCTCCGATGAGGAAGACTTAAACCATGACGGAATTTTAAACGCCGGACCTGCCATTCCTTGGGAAAGGATTCACAAAGCTCCCGACTACGTATATTTCAATCATGCTATTCACGTAAACAGGGGTATTAGTTGCGTGGAATGCCATGGTCGAATCGATCACATGAAAAAGGTTCACCATGCCAAGCATTTAAGCATGGCATTTTGTTTGGAATGCCATCGTAACCCGGAAAAATCTCTTCGCCCCATGGGTGAAGTCACTAATCTCGCATGGAAAATAAATGATCAACATGGATCGGATTTGGATCTTGCTCAGATTCATGCGGGCTTGGACATCAAACAAAGCTGGGGCGTTAATCCTCCCCTCAGTTGCACAGGTTGCCACCGATGATCAAGGAAAACGAAGGTAATCCGCCTGAAACCGGCAAGCGATACTGGAAAAGCTTGGACGACTACTCTGATTCGCCTCAATTTCGAGAATGGTTGGAACGTGAGTTTCCCCAAGGCGCAAGCATGCTCGAAGGTGTGCAAAGACGTGGTTTCATGAAACTCATGGCTGCCTCATTCGGGCTTGCGGGGCTTGGTCTCAGCAGTTGTCGAAGGCCAGAACACACCATCCTTCCTTACGGCAAAAGTCCTGAGGAATTAATTCCAGGGGTTCCCAATTACTACGCCACATCCATGCCGAGCTCTTGCGGTTTCCTCCCTCTGATTGCAGAATCACACCAAGGAAGACCCACTAAGATTGAAGGCAACCCAAGTTATTTGCCCTACGGTGGCAGTACCGATATCTACGCTCAGGCATCCGTTCTTGATCTTTATGATCCGGATCGGGCCAAGGGAAGTTTTCTCAAAGAAACTGTAAAGGTCGGCGCGGAGTCTTCCTCGCGATGGAAAAAGATTCCCTCCAAGGAGGCCATATCCGAGATTAAAAATTGGGTTAAAGACGGCAAAGTCGCCGTTTTGGCTGATTCTTCCTTTTCCTTAGCCCGAAAGAAACTTTCGAATGAACTTCAAACAAAAGGCATCATTTGGTCCGAGTATGACTCCTTGAGCTCAGATGCCATCGAGCGACAATTGGGCACGGCTCTTGGCTTAGATTGTTCGGTTAGAACCCTGCCCAAGCTACAAAAGGTTTCCCGTCTTTTGTCTTTGGATTGCGATTTCATGGGGCGTGAACCCTTCTCCCTTGCGAACTCCCGGACTTTTATGTCAGGCAGAAAAGTCCTCAAGCCTGCAGATGCGCACCAAATGAATCGCTTGTATTCCGTCGAATCCGACCTTACCTTGACAGGTGGAGTCGCAGATCATCGACTTCGCTTGGAATCTTCGAAATTCACTGCTTTTTCGGCTCTTCTTGCATCTGAAGTTCTGAAAATTCGCAAGAGCAAGGATCAAGCGCTCATTGATCATCTTGCGGATCTCGGAAAATCATCTTCATCCCATATCGAGTGGATTACGGAGTGTGCAAAGGACCTTTGCGCTAAGCCAAATCGCTCCGTTGTGTTGGCCGGACACCACCTTCCCGTTGAAGTTCATCTGGCCACTCTCGCCATTAACCAATCTCTTGGATGCATTGGTAAGGTGATAGACTATCTTTCAGTCGAAAATTCATCCGCCACTTCCCTCGCAAGCCTCATTTCCTCCCTTGATAAAGGAGAGGTCGATTCGCTTATCTTCTTGGGAGGAAATCCCATCCATGCAACAAGTGGTTTCGTTAATTGGACGGACTTGCTTGCAAAAGTAACCCATTCGGCTCGTATCGGATTTTCCATGGACGAATCATCGCAAGTTTCCGATCTTCACATCGGTCAATCCCACTTTTTGGAATGTTGGGATTTGGGAGAAACTTGGGATCAAACCGCCATTATTCCCACCCAACCCCTTCTGGCACCGCTGTTCGATACCTTATCCGATTTGGAATGCTTGCTTGGACTTAACGCGTCCGAGCAATCCTCCCATGATTTTGTTAAGAACCTCAGTCAAGAGGATGATCTTGTTAATGGTGACTTCATGGATTTTCTGCGCTTGGGCGTTGAGAATTCTTCACCCAGAAAATTTATTGGCTTGGATGTAAATCCACGGAAATCTTTGATAGATCTTTCATCAAAAGATTCTTCCTTCGACGCAGAAAGCTTGGAAGTTCTGCTCGTTCCCGATTTCCATGCATTGGACGGCAAATACGCAAACAACGGCTGGATGCAGGAATGCCCGCATCCCATAACCAAACTCACATGGGACAACGCTTTGCTGATCAGTCCGTCGCTCGCCAAGAGCTTGGAGGAGGAACACCCCAACCTCGGACTGCTTCCCAAACCAACGATGTTAAACAAAAATGGTCAGATTGCCCCGGACAATGCCGTTTTCGACAACGGTTACCAGAAAGCACCAGTAGTTCGCATTAGCCTTTCCGATGATAAATTCATTGAAGGTCCCCTCTATGTCCAGCCGGGCTTGGCCGATCAAACAATAGTTGCCTCTTTTGGGATGGGTAGAAATAATACTGGTCGCGTTGGTCATGGCACTGGTTTTGATGCCTTTCCACTAATGACCGAAGTTGGTAAGCGAATAATCTCCGGGATATCTCTTCAACCTACGGGCGAATTTCAAATCCTCGCCAACACACAGGAGCATTGGTCGATGGAGGGTAGGGCGATCGTGCGTGAGGCAAACCTAAGCGAATATGTTGAAGACGAGAAATTTGCGCACCGTATGGGAGCCGAATCACATTCCCCACCAATATGGGGGAAAGACCAAGACAAGGACTACGCCCATAAGTCCCAAACCACTCCGAGAGGAAATTCCGCGTATGAGCACCCTGACCATAACTACGAGCATTCGGATACGCCCGGGCTTCATCAGTGGGGAATGGCCATAGACTTGAACCAATGCACGGGATGCAGTGCGTGCGTTGTTGCTTGCCAAAGTGAAAACAATATTCCCATCGTTGGCAAAGATCAGGTTCTTCGTGGACGCGAGATGCACTGGATGCGCTTGGACCGTTACTACAGTTCATCTGAAAGGGAGGGCACGGAAATCCCCTCCGACGTACAAGTCTCCTTTCAGGGTGTGTCTTGTATGCATTGCGAAACCGCTCCTTGCGAATCCGTCTGTCCCGTCAACGCCACCGTGCATGATGAGGAAGGCCTTAATGCAATGGCATATAACCGTTGCGTGGGCACTCGCTATTGTGCAAACAACTGTCCTTACAAAGTGAGAAGATTCAATTTCTTCGATTGGAACAAGCGTGACGTCAATCAACTTTATCAAGGTCCTTTGGGAGATAAGAATGATCCCTTACCATCGATGGGCAAAAACCCAGATGTGACCGTGAGAATGAGAGGGGTAATGGAAAAATGTACTTACTGCGTGCAACGTATTCAGGAAGCTAAAATAAGGGTCAAAGTGAAGGCACAACGTGATGCAAAACTTAATTCTGGTCTCGACGGTTCTGAAATGAAGTTGGAAGTTGAAGATTTAAAAGTGCCAGACGGAACCATCCGACCAGCCTGCCAACAAGTATGTCCTTCGGACGGTGTTGCTTTCGGAGATTTGTCTGACCCTAACAGCCGGGTCTCCAAACTCACAAACGATCCGCGCAACTACTCGGTACTCGGCTATTTGAATACCAGACCTCGGACCACTTATTTGGCAAAGGTTCGCAATCCCAACCCAAAGATGCCCGATTTCGCAGATTCGCCTCACGCTGCACGCGAGTACCATGACAAAGCGCACCCATCCCATCATGGAGAAGAACACCACGGTGGGCATGGTGATCATAACGGACTGCACGACTCAAAGCATTAACCATGGCCACCGCACAAACAGCAGACCAAAAGATTGCCCCAGCTATCCTAAAAAAGGTCAAACCTGCACCATGGATTGACCCGCCGTTGGTAGAAAACAAAAGAAGTTTTCGATGGGTTACCAACAAAATATGCGGTATTGTTGAGAGCAAAACTCCAGCTTGGTGGTGGTGGTGCTTCATTCTTGCCTTATGCGTGGCAAGTTTCACGGGAATGGGTTTAGTTTACTTAGTTTCCACAGGCGTCGGCGTTTGGGGAAACAACAATCCAGTCAATTGGGGTTGGGCCATTGTCAATTTCGTGTTTTGGATCGGCATAGGTCACGCTGGCACATTGATTTCAGCAGTCCTTTGTCTACTTAAACAAAAGTGGAGAACGTCCATTAATAGAGCCTCGGAAGCGATGACCGTTTTTGCGGTTATGTGCGCGGGAATCTTTCCCTTATTTCACGTTGGACGCGTCTGGTTCGCTTGGTGGCTTTTCCCGCTTCCTAATTCCAACGCCATTTGGCCTCAATATCGAAGTCCTTTGGAATGGGATGTCTTCGCAGTCTCGACCTATGCAACCGTATCAATCCTATTTTGGTACATGGGTATGATTCCCGATTTGGCAGTGATCCGCGACCGAGCCAAGGAAACCTGGAGAAAATACTTTTACGGAGTTCTCTCTATGGGATGGAGGAATGCAAACAACCATTGGCGGAATTTTGAAATGGCCTATCTTTTGTTAGCAGGTCTATCTACGCCCTTAGTGCTTTCGGTGCATACAATCGTATCCTTTGACTTTGCCGTGGCCAACTTACCGGGTTGGCATACCACGATTTTCCCTCCTTATTTTGTTGCGGGAGCTATTTTTTCCGGCTTTGGAATGGTTTTGACTTTGTTGCTTCCTCTCCGTGCTCTATTCGGTTTGCATGATTTGATTACCCAAAATCACATCGACAATATATGTAAGATCACCTTAGCTACCGGAACCATGGTCGGGTACGCCTACTCGATGGAGTTTTTCATTGCATGGTATGGAGCGAACTCCTACGAAAGTTTCGCTTTCATTAATCGAGCCTTTGGCAATTACTGGTGGGCATACTGGATTATGGTATCATGCAACGTGATTAGTCCACAGCTCTTTTGGTTTAAGGCGATTCGAGAAAACACTCCTTTGGTTTGGGTGATTTCCATCTTCGTAAATATCGGTATGTGGTTTGAAAGGTTTGTGATCGCCAATACCACCCTTTCTAGGGATTTTCTTCCATCAAGTTGGGGGTACTACTCACCTTCAATAGTGGACATTTTCACCTTTGCCGGCACATTTGGATTCTTTTCTGTTCTTTTCCTTCTGTTCATTCGGTTTTTGCCTCTAATGCCCATGGCCGAAGTTAAAATGGTCATGCCACAAGCCGATCCCCATGGTGGTAATCATTAAACTGACAAAATGAGCAAAATCATCAAACGAAACTATGGTTTGGCCGCCACCTTCAATTCCGCCATGGAAATTTACGATGCTGCCGGTAAGGTTCGCAAAGCGGGTTATTCGGACTGGGAATGCTACACTCCGATGCCGGTTCATGGATTAGACGCCCAAATGGGACTTGGACGTTCTAAAGTTCCCTGCTTCACTTTGGCAGGTGGAATCACTGGATTTTGTACTGGAATGCTGATCGTATGGTTCATGAACGCCTATGATTATCCGCTAATTGTAGGAGGAAAGCCGTACTTTAGTCCAATTTACCCCTTCCCTGTTTTCTACGAACTTACCATTTTGTTTTCCGCTTTCGGAACTCTTTTCGGTATGTTTTTCCTAAATCGGTTACCCCGACACAACCACCCGGCATTCGAACATCCTAATTTCGGAAGAACTGGTGATGACAAATACATGATTGTCGTTGAAGCCGAAGACCCAAAGTTCGATGAGGGAGAAACCGGCTCCTTACTTAAGGAAATCGGCGGCAAATCGATAACCATGATCAAGGAGTCCGTCGATTAGTAATGAGGTATTTCATAGCCATCTACGTGATCGTGATTTTAGTGGTTGTTTCCATAATGGGCTTCCGTGGCGATTTGACCGAAAATACCCCTTTGGAAGTCTTCCCGGATATGGATCGGCAGGCTAAATTTAAAGCTCAAACTTCTAATAATCTTTTCTTCGATAATCTTGCAGACCGTCTTCCAGTCCCTGGTACGGCGTTACGAGGTAATGCTTTGGAAATCGAAAATGTATTCTCAAAGACTCCAGAGCTTTCTACCATAGAATATCGTACTGGAAAGGATTCGGAAGGAAACTGGGTAGAATACGTTCCAGACGAATTGAACATTGATCTTGCTTTGATGCGTTTGGGTCGTGAGAAATATGATATTCATTGCGCGGTTTGTCATGGTGACTATGGCAATGGAAAAGGTGTTCTCGCCAAATTTGGGATTGCCCCTAGGAACCTTTCCGATGCATCCCAGTCAGGAACCTATCTGGAATCCGCAGGAAGATGGACTGATGGACAGATTTTTCATGCGATAAGTATGGGTTCGGCATCCGGTATCATGCTTGGGCTAAAGGACAGGCTTACCTTCAAGGAAAGATGGGCAATTGTTCTATATGTCAGAGCACTACAGAATTACGTGAATGACGCTACTGTTGTAGCCAAGAGGGGTCAAGGATCATGACTGAGAAGACCATTGCCAAGGATATTTGGAAAAACGATATCCCAACTCAGTTATTGGCAGGTGCAGTCTTAGGTCTGGCTATTGGTCTGTTTGGAATTTTTTATGGTATATCAACCGGTAACAAATCTCCATTTCTTGGTTGGCTTTGGGGATGTTCTTTTTGGCTCAGCATAGCAATCGGCTTATTGATGCTGATCATGATCTTCCGTATTTTCAATTCCCATTGGACTCCAGTTGTGCGGAGACAGCAAGAACACGGACTCGCCGCTTTCCCATGGCTTGGGCTTTGCATTTTGCCGCTACTCCTTGTGGCTTGGTTTGGAGGAGAACAATCAGGAATCTTATGGACATGGATTAACCCAGATGCCCAAACCATCGAGGTAAGTTCCGCGATTAAGGTAGCGGATGATGTGTTGCATCAAAAGAAAGCCGCTTATCTTAATCTGCCTTTCTTTAGTTTTCGGATGATTCTTTATTTTGCAACCTTTTGCGCATTAAGTTATTGGCTTCGAAAAATCTCCTTTAATCAAGACCAAGACGGAGATCCTCATTGGACCCGTTTGGGTGCAAAAATTTCCGCAGCCGGTATTCCCTGCGCGGCTCTCGCCCTCACCTTCGGGGCATTTGATATGTTCATGAGCCTTGAATACCAATGGTTCTCGACCATGTACGGGGTTTGGTTTTTTGCCTCTGGCATACGAGCCGCCTTGGCGGTCACCATTATTGGTTGTCTATTCATGGCAACTAAAGGTTCCTTGCGAGGTATCTACAACCAAGCTCATCAGTACGATCTAGCCTGTCTCTCTCTTGCCTTCACGGTATTTTGGGCCTACATCAGCTTTTCGCAGTATTTTCTCATTTACAGCGCAAACATTCCCGAAGAAACCTTTTGGTTTACCATACGAGAAATCAATCCGAACACTGGTGAAAAATCAGGGTGGTTTGCGGTTAGTATGGGGCTAATATTTGGGCATTTCTTTTTCCCATTTCTATATCTTTTGTTTTACAGAAACAAAATTATCGGTCCAAGATTAGTTTTTATTGTATCTTGGATTCTGGTTTTTCATGCTTTGGATTTGTATTGGAACATCATTCCCGGTCGGGAAATCGTACCCGGAGCGTTTGTTGGGTTCGAAGCCCGCTCCGTTATTGGTAGTCATTTGTTTTGGGGAATTGCAACATTTATTGGAGTTGGTTGCCTCTGTGCTTGGGCAGTACTTCGAAGTTTCCAAGCAGGCGATGCTGAAGTTATTCCTATCCGTGACCCCCGAATTCTAGACTCGATTCATCACCATGAGTGATCTAAAAGTAATTAAAGCGGATGGTTGCGGCACGTTGCTCTCGGTGCTTTTCATAGGTTCAATGGCAGCTATGATCGTCTTTCTTTACAGTTTTTCAAGGTCGGATGAACCAGTAGACGCTACGAATGCGGTTGATAAATCTCGTGCCTTGAAAGTGGGAGAGTACCGCAATGAAAATTCGGCATATAATGAGTTAATAGATTCGTATCACTCGGAACGCAATTCTTCCCTACAAGGAATAATGGAAAAGGTATCCAAAACCTACCGTACGAAAGCGAGCCCCCAAAACTGATTCACGTCGTGAAAGAATCTCCTGAACAAATTATCGACAAGTCTCTTAGACTTATTGTTTCTTTTTTCATTTCTTCGGCAGGTCTTTGGTTGTTAGCCGCTGCCTTTTTAGCTTACATTGCCGCCGCAAAACTCACTAACCCGTTTTTTCTCTCCTCTTTTGAGGCAATAACCTACGGTAAGATTAAAATAGCTCAAGCCAACGCTTTCATCTATGGTTGGGGAGGTAACTCAATATTTGCAGTTACGCTGTGGATAATTGCAAGGCTTGCCCAAGTTGAGGGCACCGGCATTTTTCCTCTTATGATTGGTGGTATATTATGGAATTTAGCCATTACCTTTGGCTTATTGGGTATTCTAGACGGTCACATGACCTCACATGAGCTTCTCGAAATGCCGGCAGAGGTTTGGCCTTCACTGTTTATCTCATACTCAATCATTGCCACAATCATACTAGTCATACATCGCTCGCGTAAGGTTAAAGGAACCATTGCACCACAATGGTTCCTTCTTGCGTCGCTGTTGTGGTTTCCATTTCTTTTTTTGATAGCTTGGGACGGACTTGAGATCAACCCGGCAAGAGGAACCGTCCAAAGCGTAATTTCCATGTGGTTTGGGCAAAACCTGATTTGGCTTTGGCTTACACCCGTAGCCTTAGGAGCCGCCTACTATGTGATTCCAGCCATTTTGGGTCGCCAAATTGACAAGTATTATTTGGCCATTTTCGGATTTTGGTGCATTGCAGGATTAGCTCCTTGGTCAGTGGTACATCACTTGGAAGGTGGTCCGGTTCCAATGTGGATTCCTGCAATCGGAACGGTCATGAGTATAGCCATGATTTTCCCTATCGCCGTAGCATCCACAAATTTTCACTCCACAGCTTTCCAAGATATTGCGAGAGTTTGGAATAGCCTTCCTCTGAGGTTTGTAATTTTTGGAACCTTATCCTACACAATATCAAGCTACATTGGTGTGGTTTTTTCGCTACCTTCGGTTGCCAAAATCACCCAATTTTCAATCATCAACGAATTTCATTTCAACCAAAGAGTTTATGGATTTTTCAGTATGATCATCTTTGGACTGGTCTACCACATCCTTCCAAAAATGACTGGAAAGGAAATTGGTGTGAAAGCGAAAGCCTTTCACTTTTGGACTTCAACCTTCGGTGTGCTTATATTGCTGTTAGCCTATCTTATTGGTGGTCTGACCCATGGCGTTCTCGCTCAACAACCTTCACTCGATTGGTCAACAGTCGTAATTGCATCGATTAAGCCCTATTTTCTCATCACCGAGCTTGCATTTGTGATCCTTGGTTTTTCCCAACTAGTTTTTGTAGTCAATGTTTGGAAGGTCATTTTCCCTAGTCCAATTTCTGTGCTTCCAAGCTTGTTTCGTTCAGGTGCGAATGAAATCGTAAAGTGAATAACCTACTCAAATTTACTATTAATGTGTTCCTGGCGCTAGGTGTCGCTTGGTTGGCATTCGTAGTTGGCTCACGGGCACAATTCGGAGACCTCACTCAGACCGCCGAGTCGCTGGAGGAAGATGGCTCGGTTCCTCAAGACGCCGATTTGTTTCCCCACGCCTTACCAGGCATAGCCCAACAGGGAGCAAAGGATTATCTGGCCCTTGGTTGCATGACTTGCCATACCCAACAAGTTCGTTTGGTCGAAGCTGGCTTCGACGTCGAAAGAGGTTGGGGCAAAAGACCTTCCGTCCCACGTGATTACATTCTTCAAGAGCATGTTCTCATTGGTAACACACGTGTCGGACCTGATTTGGCAAACCTCGGTCTTCGGGGTCATTCCTTGGAGTGGCTTCACATACATCTCTTCGAACCGCAAGCTTTGATTCCAGAATCAATCTGTCAACCAAGCCCGTTTCTGTATGAGGTTTCGAAGGAGGAAAAGTTTGGGTTCATCGAAATCAGTACGGATGAGTCGAATTCCAGATTTATCAAACCAAGTCTTCGAGCCGAACGCCTGATC
>TARA_B100000963_G_scaffold79028_2_pt1 | contig 19427 bp, 17 predicted proteins | sample TARA_B100000963 | Tara Oceans TARA_B100000963 (sample SAMEA2622097) | marine metagenome | biome: marine biome (ENVO:00000447); feature: surface water layer (ENVO:00002042); material: "saline water (ENVO:00002010), including plankton (ENVO:xxxxxxxx)" | depth 5 m | reverse complement strand
GAGTCACCCTGCCGAATGGCATTTCGTGCGAGCACGAATGGACGATCTCACGGATGACTTTATCACGCGCATTCAAAATAGCGACCAAACCATTCTAATCCTAGAAGCGACAACGCAGCACGCCATGTCCGAATTGCGAGCTGCTTGTATGGCATTGGATGCTGCCGATTGCGATGTGCCGGTCATCTTGCGAAGAACATTTGACAATTTAGACACGGATCGATTCCAGCTTTACGCCGCCACTGATGTAGGGTCGCCTCTGCTAGATGGATTTGGAGATGGAATTTGGATTGAGGGGCAAGGCTTGCCGTTGCAGCTTCGAAATTCAACAGCATTTGGAATTTTACAAGCCACTCGCACGCGCATCTCCAAAACAGAATATATCAGCTGCCCAAGCTGTGGCCGTACCTTGTTTGATTTACAAGAGACCACTGCGAAAATTCGAAATGTCACCTCCCACCTAAAGGGCATCAAAATTGGTATCATGGGGTGTATAGTCAACGGACCGGGAGAAATGGCTGATGCCGACTACGGGTACGTCGGCACAGGGCCAGGCAAGATCAACTTATATAAGGAAAAAGAAGTCGTTGAGAAGAACGTCCCTGAAGATCGGGCAGTTGACGCACTCATCGAATTGATACGGAGCCACGGTGATTGGGTTGAACCTGTGGCGCAGGATTGAATCAGGCCGTTGCTTCTTCAGCTAAGAAGGCCCGCTGACGGATTAATATTGCGATGACGCCGCATGAAATTGCAGCATCTGCCAAGTTCCAAATTGGAGGAAACACCTCGTGATTGGCTAAGGATTCAATGGGGAAGCTCGAAGGCCAACGAACAGTGAAATGAAACATATCAACCACATGGCCCATCATAAATGGTGCATATCCTTCCCCTGCCCATGCGGCAATAATGCCCCAATGGCTCGCAGTGAACAACTGACCATAGAAGGCGCTATCAATAATGTTGCCAATCGCTCCGGCCCATATGAATGTCAGGCAGATTAAAAAGCCACGATGTGCATTAGAATCAATGAGTTTCTTAATGTAAAACCCGATACCCACCGTCGCAAACAATCGGAATCCGGTCAAGACCAACTTGCCCGCTATCCCAGGCAGGGCCCAGCCGAAAGCCATGCCTTCGTTTTCAATAAACTGCAATTCCAACAACCCTGGAATAAAGGTCATACGCTCTCCCAATGAAAAATTCAATTTGACCCAAACCTTCAGGCATTGATCGGCAACCAACACGGGGACCACAACTGCCAGAACCCAACCTAATAGTGTACGTGGTGTTCTCAAGGAGTTTCTTACTGCTTATTTTTTGCTTCGATGGACATCGTTGCATGGGGCACCAATCGAAGCCGAGCCTTGGGTATAAGTTTACCCGTCACCCGGCATATGCCGTAAGTCTTGTTCTTGATGCGCAGAAGCGCGTTCTCGAGGCTAACAATAAATTTCTGCTGACGTGCAGCCAGCTGTGCAGTCTCCTCTCGGCTCATGGTTTCAGATCCATCCTCCATCATTTTAAAAGTAGGAGCGGTATCATCTGTCGTATTATCGTCGCTGTGCGATAAAGCACGTTGGAGTTCATCGTAGTTTTCACGGGCCACAGCCAACTTTTCCTCAATCAATGTTTGGAACTCCTGCAAATCGGCATCCGAATAGCGTGTCTCTGCCATAACGGTCTTTATTTAATCCTGTTTTGTCACTTCCAAGGCCACGTTGATGCCTTCGCTCAATTCAATCTTATCCGCACCAGGAATGGTCTCCCAGCGCACCTCATTCGCCAACGTCTCGTCAGCAATATAGTCCAAATTGTCCTTCATCACAGCTTCGACCTTAGGTGCCGCTTCCACAGTTAAAGAGATCCGATCCGTTACTTCGAGACCAGCATCTTTTCGCATATTTTGGACCCGATTCACTAATTCTCGAGCAATTCCTTCGCCCTTTAAAGCATCGTCTAAACTGATATCCAAGGCCACCGTAACTCCGTTCACGCTTGAGACCACCCAACCAGGGACATCGTCGGTAAAAATTTCCACCTCCGACACCTCTATAAACGCTTCGCCTTTTCCATCTTCAGGAGACACCGCTACCCGCCCTTCTCTCTCCAACAATGCAATCTCATGTTCATCCATAGCATTCACCGCTGCAGCTACGGCTTTCATGCGTTTGCCAAATTTGGGGCCAAGTGCCTTGAAGTCTGGTTTCACGCGCTTAACAATGGAAACTTCCGTATTATCTCCGTCCCGGACTACTTCAATTGCCTTGACGTTAACTTCTCCTTTAATAAGGGACGCCATGGTCTCAATCCGGCTAACCGTCTGCTCATTCAACACCGGCACCAAAACACGGCGCAAGGGTTGACGAACGCGCAACCGCTCCCTCTTGCGAAGAGACAGCACTTGGGAACTGATTTGCTGAGCGAGCTCCATGCGTGCCTCCAATTCAGCATCAATGCATTCTTCATCCACCTCAGGGAATGTTGCGAGGTGCACGGATTCTTCAGTACCCGTCAGATCCCGGAACAGTCGGTCGGCATAAAATGGAGCAATTGGTGAAATCAGCACCGACAAAACCCGCAGACAGGTATGCAAAGTCTCGTAAGCACTTCTTTTATCCGCACTCATTTCGCCTTTCCAAAACCGGCGACGTGACTGGCGTACGTGCCAATTGGATAGATCGTCGATAGCGAATGACTGGATTTTACGGGCCGCTTTAGTAGGTTCGAGTCCCTCGTATGCTTGCGTTACCTCCAGAATCAAAGAGTTTAGACGTGATAACACCCACCGGTCGATTTCCGGACGGTTGACGATGGGCAGAATTTCTTTGCCTCCAATAAAACCGTCAATGTTCGCATACAATGCTAAAAAATTGTACGTGTTATGCAATGTGCCGAAGAACTTGCGCTGGACTTCCGTGATGCCGTCCACATCAAATTTGAGGTTATCCCACGGCTGGGAATTAGAAATCATATACCACCGGGTCGCGTCGGGTCCATATTTATCCAAGGTCTCGAAGGGATCAATAGTATTCCCCAGCCGTTTCGACATTTTCTGACCGTCCTTGTCGAGCACTAACCCATTACTTATCACATTTTTGAAAGCAACAGAATCGAAAACCATTGTCGCGATAGCGTGCAAGGTGTAAAACCAACCCCGTGTTTGGTCTACGCCCTCCGCTATGAAATCTGCAGGGTAAGACTGACCACCGTCAATTTTATCCTTGTTCTCAAAGGGATAGTGCCACTGCGCATAGGGCATTGCCCCACTGTCGAACCAGACGTCAATCAAGTCGGGCTCTCTGTGCATCGGGCGCCCATCGGAGGCTTTAAGCTTGATGCGATCTACGACGTGCTTGTGCAAGTCAAACCGCTCGTAGTTGGACATAGACATGTCGCCGGGAGCGAAGGCCTCCAAGGGGTTTTCTTCCATAAGGCCAGCTTCTACAGCTTCTGAACAAGCATATTTCAGCTCTTCCACAGAGCCAATACACCTTCGCTCACTTCCGTCCGCGGTGGACCAGATTGGAATGGGAATGCCCCAAAATCGCGAACGGCTAAGATTCCAATCATTCAGGTTTTCTAGCCACTTGCCAAACCGACCAGATCCGGTGCTAGTAGGTTTCCAGCGAATGGTTTTGTTGCGCGATTGCATCTGTTCTTTCACAGCTGTAGCACGAATAAACCAACTATCAAGCGGGTAATAGAGGACCGGCTTATCCGTTCGCCAGCAATGGGGGTAATTGTGTTCATATTTCTCAACCAAGAAGGCGAGTCCTTTTCCCTTCAAATCAATGGCAATTTCTACATCCACCGAACGTTCTGGGGCCTCACTCTCATCGTAGTATTCCTCCTTCACGTAACGTCCAGCGAGTGGACCGACTCCAGCGCGAATGCGGCCCTGCAAGTCCACCAAGGGGACCCCTTGACCTGTGCCGTCATCTATGAGCATCGCAGGCACACCCGCAGCTGACGCTACCCGCGCATCATCCGCACCAAAAGTGGGTGCCGTATGAACAATACCGGTCCCGTCATCAGTGGTAACAAAATCACCTGGAATGATTCGAAACGCCTCACTAACTCCATACATAGGTTCGGCCCAATCTAGAAGTTGCTCGTAACGTGCACCGCACAAATCTGCGCCGCTAATGCGGGCAATTAATTCGTATCCCGGCGCTTTATTTCCACCAAAATGCTTGGACATCAAATCCTCAGCCAACACCACCAATCCAGGCTCATCCGTGTAACGATTCTTGGTAGCAACCAAAACGTACGTAATTTCTGGACCAACTGTCAATGCCGTATTCGAAGGCAGCGTCCACGGCGTTGTCGTCCACGCCAAAAAATACACAGGCAAATGGCCATAGACTTTTATATGTTCAGGACCGGCGTGTTCAAGTACACGCGCACTGCACTCGGGCAATGCCTTGAATTGAGCAACAACTGCTGTATCCTTGACATCACGATATGCCCCAGGCTGGTTCAATTCGTGTGAACTCAATCCCGTCCCAGCCGCAGGGCTGTATGGTTGAATAGTGTATCCTTTGTACAATAAGTCCTTCTCATCAAGTTGCTTCAACAACCACCATACGCTTTCAACGTATTTGTTTTCATACGTAACGTAGGGCTCATCCATATCAACCCAATATCCCATTTTCCGGGTTAGGTCATTCCAGATATCCGTGTAACGCATAACAGCCTTCTTGCAGGCCTCGTTGTACTCTTCCACGGTCAATTTGACTCCAATGTCCTCCTTCGTAATTCCAAGTTCCTTCTCCACACCCAATTCCACTGGTAATCCGTGGGTATCCCAGCCCGCTTTCCGTTCAACCCGGTAACCCCTCAGGGTGCGAAATCGGCAAAAAATATCCTTGATTGTACGGGCCATCACGTGATGTATCCCTGGCTTTCCATTGGCGGAAGGTGGCCCTTCAAAAAAGACGTAGGGCCTATCAGATGGACGTGTCTCGATGCTTTTCTCAAACGTTCCGTCCCGTTCCCAACTGGCGAGAATCTCGTCAGCAACCTTGGTAAGATTCAAGTAGCCGCGTTCAGGGAAGTTCGGTTGCGGTGTAGAAGTGCTCATATCGAATGCGATCGAAACGGTGTTTTCAAAGTCGCGAAGATAGCAATGGCCCGGCCAACCAGCATTCCAACTCCTTGATTTAACTAGACTTGGCTGAGCTTTAGCATGTTCGTCATGCCAGCATCCGCGATTGGCATGCTCGCCAAATGAACCACAAAGTCACCAGAACTTACTGCGCCCATTTTAGTCAGCTCAAATTTGATGTCAGCAATGGTGTGGTCCGTGCTCACCATTTTCAAATACGGGAAAGCATAAACTCCCCACACCAGCGACATTTGAGCCAACACTCGTTTGTTTGCTGTGAACATGAAGATGTGTGCCTTCGGACGCTGACTGGATACCTGAACCGCCGTGTATCCCGAAAAGGTCATGGTCACAATAGCGGTGGCGTTAACCCGTTTGGCTAATCGGCAGGCATTGTAACACATGCTATCACTAATGAAGCGATCGTCCTCAGGGCTCAATGGCGGTGTCTCGTGGTAATACATGTGATCCTGACTCTCCATTGATTCGATGATTTCCGCCATGGCTGTCACGGCTTCAACTGGGTAAGCACCCACCGATGTTTCCGCGCTGAGCATCACTGCGTCGGCGCCGTCCAAAACCGCGTTGGCTACGTCATTGACTTCCGCTCGAGTTGGAACCGAAGCCTCAATCATGGACTCCATCAGCTGAGTTGCCACGATAACTGGTTTACCCATCTTCATACACCGCTGAATGATGTCTTTCTGCACGAGAGGAACCTCTTGCTTGGGAATTTCCACTCCTAAATCACCGCGGGCAATCATCACCGCATCTGTTTCTTCCAAAATGTCAACGAGATCTTCAAGTGCCTCGGGCTTTTCAATCTTGGCAACGATGCGAGTATGCTTCCCCGCTGCCTGAATACGCTCTCGGAGCTCGACTATATCACGGGCATTTCGCACGAAGGATAAACCGACCCAGTCCACATCCTGCTCCAAGGCGTATGCCAAGTCCTCAGCATCCTTCTCTGTGATGCACGGAAGGGAAATGGCTGTCGACGGCAAGTTGATGCCCTTTCGAGGTTTTAGGATGCCTCCATATACCACCTCGCATCGAACCTCGCCTTTCCCGTCCGTCTCCAAAACGCGCAATTCGATTTTACCATCGTCCATGAGCACTGGTTCACCAGCCTTAACATCTCGGGCAAACTTCAGGTAGTCTGTATATACAACTCCTGAGATTCCTATCCCCTTTCCAGTGCGAATGATTAACTCCTCGCCTTGAATGAGATTGATTTGGCCGTCTTCGAGTTCGCCGATGCGTAACTTTGGGCCCTGCAAATCTGCCAGCAATGCCGTGTGGGTTCCTAGTCGCTCATCCACCCTCCGAACACTGTCAATAGTTTGCCCGTGAATGGAGTGTTCACCGTGAGAAAAGTTCAACCGTGCCACATTCATGCCCGCTTCAATCAAAGCTTCCAATCGCTCCTCAGTGTCGCATGCAGGGCCCATCGTGGCTACAATTTTTGTTCGTTTCATCATTTCAATTCTTCAACCCTCAACTTGCGGGATTTAAATCCATCAACGCGAGATGCTCGATGGCTCCAGAGGCAAGGGGATCAAGTTGGATGATATAATTGACCCCCCGCATGAATCGAATTTGGTCCATGATCTCAACCATTGAGCATGTTTCGTCCATGACCTGGACAAGGTAGTCCATTTCCGAGCCACCGTTAAACCTAGCGATTAGACCTTTTGGGGATTTGTTTTCAATGACATACCACATTTGAGAACCATGTTCTGAAACTCCTTCAAATCGATAAGCCACGTGTTCAGAATGTCCTTGTCGCTGACGGATTTCGAGCACTTTGTAAAATTCCAATCGCCACTCCAACTGCTGATTCAGTTCCCACGCCAATCGGTGCGGTGGCAGATGGCTGCTCAGCCCCAAAAGTTTAAAATCACACGCATCAGCGAAGTCTTCATCAAGCCATTGCATTCTTCGCGAATATACCGCGTCTACTTAGAATTACATCGGCTTTTCACGCCATTCTCCTCGTTCCAGCGCAATGCGAGCAGCATGCTGCTCGGCTTCTTTTTTCGAAAAACCAATGCCTTCTGCAATAGGGCAATCATCCACCACTAATACCACCTCATGAACACCCTGAGTTGTCACTAGGCCATCTTTTGCCTTTTTTTCCTCGTAATGCACCGTCTTACCCTCAACCTGTGCCCAATGGTACAAACTTGATTTGAAGTCTGCTTTGCTCTCCATAACCTCCTCAGCGCCGAATCGAAGGAGCATCGAAGAAGCAAGTGCACGGGTCTTCTTATAGCCGTGATCAAGGTAAATGGCTCCAATTAATGCCTCGAGAGCATTGCCCAATAAAGTAGTCGGCAGCGGTCGGTCAGTGATTTTTGTAAGAATATACCTATCGAGTCTCATCGCTTCGCCAATCCGATTCAACGATTTCCGGCTGACCAAATTGGAACGCTTCCGGGTAAGCGGACCTTCCTCCGCGCGAGGGTAACGAAAAAAGACAAGTTCTGCAGCAACCGCTCCTAAGATGGAATCACCCAAAAATTCCAGTCGCTCATTTGACTGCTCGTCGGCCGTAAGATCGGGCATCATCGAACCGTGAGTCATCGCTTGTTTGTACCAAGCTTCGTTCTTAACTCGAACCCCAAATTCAGATTTGATGAATTGCCTGAACTCAAGGGAAATTCCTCCACGGTTCAGTCGATTTCTCCAGTTTCGATTGCTTAAGAGACCCAAGAAGCCGATCAGTCAAAGGATTTGAACAGAACCGAAGCGTTGTGTCCTCCAAACCCAAAAGTATTGGATAAAGCCGCTCGCAAGGTGCGCTTTTGCGCTTTGTTGAATGTGAAATTCAATTTCGAATCGAGTGCTTCGTCGGTGTTTTTAAAATTGATGGTTGGAGGAATTATGCCGTGCTTAATAGCAAGAATACATGCAATTCCTTCGATTGCTCCAGCAGCTCCTAGCAGGTGTCCCGTCATGGACTTGGTTGAACTGATGTTCATTTCGTACGCGTGATCTCCAAAGACACCTTGAATGGCCTTTGTCTCAGCCACATCACCGAGTGGAGTAGAGGTGCCGTGTACGTTTACGTAGTCCACATCTTCTGGCACCATTCCCGCATCTTCCAAAGCAGACTTCATCACATTTAAAGCTCCCAACCCTTCTGGGTGAGGTGCGGTTATGTGATGTGCGTCCGCACTCATGCCGCCACCGACCATTTCGCAATAAATATTTGCGCCTCGGGCCACCGCATGCTCGTATTCTTCGAGGATGATGGCTCCGCCACCTTCTCCTAATACAAAGCCATCACGGGTCGAATCGAAAGGTCGCGATGCCGTTGCAGGCTCATCATTGCGTGTAGAAAGTGCTTTGAGTGCATTGAATCCCCCAATTCCTCCTTCCGTGACTGCGGCTTCAGATCCTCCGGTGACCATAACATCTGCTTTTCCCAGCCTTATGTAGTTAAACGCATCAATCATCGCATTGGTTCCACTGGCGCACGCAGAAACAGTACAGAAGTTTGGGCCTCGATACCCGTTACGCATGCTAATGTGGCCCGCCGCAATATCCGAAATCATCATGGGGATGAAGAATGGGCTGAAACGCGGTATTCCTTCACTGCGGTGGAAATTCAGAGCCTCGTTCATGAAAGTTTGGAACCCTCCAATGCCTGAACCCCAGATGACACCAGCGCGGTCCGGATTGACTTCAGAGCCGTCACCTCTTAGGCCCGCATCCTCGATGGCTTGGTCGGAACAAACAACCGCATATTGAGCAAATAAGTCCATCTTCCTCGAAGTCTTTCGATCGAGGAAATCAGACACGTTCCACCCTTTCACTTCGCAGGCGAACTGCGTCTTGAAGTTGGTAGCGTCAAACTTTGTGATTGGGGCGGCACCGCTTAATCCATTCACTAAGCCTTTCCAGTAAGTAGATATATCATTGCCCAAAGGCGTAATCGCCCCCAAGCCGGTAACAACAACCCTTTTAAGCTCCATGGAGCCAAGATTAATTCGAATTCTTGGTAATGTAGTCTACCGCCTGTCCTACGGTGCTAATTTTTTCAGCTTGATCATCCGGGATAGCGATGTTAAACTCTTTTTCGAACTCCATTATGAGCTCTACGGTGTCCAGAGAGTCCGCTCCCAAATCGTTGGTGAAGCTTGCAGACAAGTTCACTTCTCCTGCGTCAACTCCCAACTTGTCGACAATAATCGCCGTAACTTTTTCTTGAATATCAGACATAGCTTAGCTGTTTATCGGGACGCAAAGTAATCACATCAAGGTGGAACCTAAGCCGTTTTCCAAAAACTTTTCGCTCCTCGGGTGTTGAAGTACTCTATAATAATTTGGTAGAGTCGTTATTGAATCCCTTTCACTACGCTCAATTTCAAGCTATTGGCAACCCAACGCGGGGTATCTTTTTGGAAGGGAAAAAATATGTTTTCTTCATTTGAAAAGTTAAAATCTCACGAAAAATACGTTGGCGAAAGCATTTGAGTCGGAGTGGCAGTGAGTCATTTCGTGCAATGCGGATTCCAAAATCCCTCTCAATGCAGGTCACTTCGGATATTTCCACATCAAGGTCTTTGAATACAGCGACCAAAATGGATGAAACACCTTGACGAGAGCCAGCGGATTCTCTAGTTGTTCTGACGTGGCTTGCTTTACAAAGCTGTAAACCCAAAAGGTCAACTCGTTCATGAAGCTGTGGTGATTTTAATATTCCTCTTTTCTGCAGCATCGCGAAACCAACTTTCACTGGTTTTACCTTCAATGAAGCAGAAAACCAAAATTATTTAATATGCTACGGATAAAGCTTTTCCAATGGCTTGGATATTTCTGCTCACCACTTTCAAAGGCAGCAGAATACGGTAAGCTTTACCCTCTTCATTAAGTTCATAGGAGCATCTCATCCGCGGAGAGACGGTAAAACTCATAGCAGTATGTCTTTCGCCTCGATAAGGGATTCAGATGGTACTTCTAATTTTTCGCATCAGATCACTTGCGAAAACAAAGTCTTCCAATTCCCTAACACCTCCGTCAAGCAGTCCTTCCCGATTTCCATGCCAACAAATGCTACCCTGATGAACGAAATGAATCGTGTCACTAGCCTCCATAACACTGTTCATATCGTGGGAAACTACAACTGTGGTAATCTGGTATTCCGACGTGATATCCGAAATAAGGTTGTCGATTACAATGGCAGTCTGAGGGTCCAATCCGGAATTGGGTTCATCGCAAAACAAATACTTCGGATTCATCGCTATAGCCCTGGCAATTCCAATGCGTTTCTGCATCCCACCGCTGCATTCAGAAGGGAAGCGGGTGCTGGCATCGCCCAATTCAACACGTTCGAGGCAAGCCATTGCACGATTTCTTCGCTCCATCTCCGACATATGACTGAGCATAAGCAAAGGAAATTCCACATTTTTTAGGACCGTCATGCTATCAAACAAAGCCGAGCCCTGAAAGAGCATTCCGATTTCTTGGCGAATCCCCCGGCGGTCCTTTTGGCTCATGGACGTGAAGTCCCGTCCGTCGAACAGGACAAATCCAGAATCAGGCTCAATAAGACCTACGGTGCATTTGGTCATGACACTTTTACCACTGCCACTTCGACCAATGACGAAGTTGACCTTGCCGCGTTCAAAATTGGCACTCACATCTTTTAAGACACGGTGATCCCCAAACGATTTTTCCAAGTTATGCAGCTCAATCATATCAGTTTAATAGCATTTGGGTTAGTACCAAATTCGACACCATAATGATGACAACCGACCAGACAACTGCCTTGGTGCTTGATTTTCCAACCTCAAGAGCTCCACCTTCTACAAAATAGCCGTGATAGGCCGATACGCTCGTTAAAATAAATCCGAATACGATGGTCTTAGTCAGCGCATAAACCACATCAAACACTCGAAAATCCACCTGCATGCCATATTCAAAATCCGCCAACGGACTTAGGCCGGTGGCAACGCCTATCCAAGCACCGGCCCCTACACCTAATACCATGCTAAAGACGACGAGAAATGGAACAATGAAAACCCCTGCCACTACCTTCGGTAAAATCAAGTATCCCGCACTATTAACCCCCATTATATCGAGCGCATCGATTTGTTCAGTAACGCGCATCGTTCCAATCTGCGAAGCGATATTCGACCCGACCTTTCCAGCCAAGATAACCGGAATTAGTGTGGGTGAAAACTCCAAAATCATCGTTTGTCGTACGGTAAAGCCTATGGTGTATATCGGAATCCATCCTCCAATTTGGTGAGCCGTCTGGAGACAAATGACAGCACCCATAAAGATGGACAGCAAGGCAACAATCCCAAGCGATTGCAAACCAATCGACTCCAGTTCCATCAGCAACAAGTCCTTGAATACGCTGAGCTTCTCAGGCTTGCGAAAACTCCTAATTAAAAGCCGCATATAGCGGCCGATGTGATACATCCAGCGCATGGTGCTAAGGTACGCGTCAGTTCGTATTTTCGCGGAGTATGTTCGTCAAACACATCCATCACTTAGGGCTCCTGAGCATCATCTTAATTCTATTTGCATGCGGGTCGCAACGAGGGCACAGGGACTGCAATTGTCCGCAATGGTCTGAAACGCCAACTCAAAGTAAGGCATCCATACAGGCGCCACACACTGTGAATGTTGGACCATGAACGCGAACCAAAACACCTACGCCGTTATCATGGCAGGCGGCATAGGAAGCCGCTTTTGGCCCATGAGCAAAGAGTCCCGGCCAAAGCAGTTTATTGACATCCTGGATACCGGTCGCTCATTGATTCAAATGACCTTTGACCGTTTGTCAAAGCTAGTACCTACTAAAAATATCCTCGTCGTCACTCAAGAACGCTACCGCGGATTGGTTAGAGAACACTTGCCTCATCTGCCGACTGAAAACACCCTGTGCGAGCCATTCATGCGAAACACCGCTCCGTGCATTGCTTACGCCAACCACTGGATTGCAAACAAAGCCGGGGATTCCGCCGCGGAAGCAGCGGTCATTGTGGCGCCGTCGGATCACCTCATCTTAAAAGAAGATGAATTCCTGGAAATTGCAAACATCGCTCTAAACCACACACGCGAAACTAACTGCCTCGTGACGCTCGGTGTCCTTCCGTCAAGGCCTGACACCGGATACGGTTACATCCAATTTGAAGACTTACCGAACGCCCGCGATGAACGCATTCGCATGGTAAAAACCTTTACTGAGAAGCCTCAACGCGAATTGGCGGAACAATTCCTAGCCTCTGGTGAATTCTATTGGAATTCTGGTATTTTCATCTGGAGTTTGCAAAATATTACCGAGGCATTCGAGGCCCACCTGCCAGAAATGCAGGCTTTGTTTGAAGAACATAAAAACGATTTCGCAACGGAACGAGAATCAGCGACAATCCGTGAGATTTATGGAGATTGCGAGAACATCTCCATTGACTACGGCGTGATGGAAAAAGCCCCGAACGTGGCCGTGGTGTTATCGGATTTTGGCTGGAGCGACCTCGGAACCTGGGGTTCGCTTTACGAGAAACTTCCGCTAGATGCCGACGGTAATGGCATCGCCGGTGTCACACTTGAGGCAATAAATTCCCGTGGAAACATTATCGTCAGCGACTCAGTCAAAGCGGAAAAACTGATCGCCATACATGGGCTTGATAACTTTATTGTTGTTGATACTGAAGACGCCCTTCTTATTTGTCCCAAAGCGCAAGAGCAGTGGATCAAGCAACTTGTCACAAAAATGAAGGCCGGCAAACAGAAATAACTACCTCTTTCCCGTCATCATTGCTGGCACCACCCAAGCGTCGTACTCAGCTTCGGTCAGATAGCCCGTAGCCAAGGCCGCCACCTTAAGCGTAGTTCCCTCTTTATGGGCTTTGTTCGCAATTTCTGCGGATTTGTAGTATCCAATCTTTGTGTTCAAGGCAGTGACCAGCATCAGGCTATTTTGCACCAACTCATCGATGCGTTGGTAATTGGGCTCAATACCTTCGACACAATGCGCACTAAACGATTGGCATGCATCGCCGAGAAGCCGAGCACTTTCCAAAATGTTTCGAGCCATCATAGGCTTAAATACATTCAGCTCGTAATGGCCTTGTGTACCTCCCACCATGACTGCCACATCGTTGCCCATGACCTGCGCACAAACCATGGTCATCGCCTCGCACTGGGTGGGATTAACCTTACCGGGCATGATGCTCGAGCCCGGCTCATTTGCCGGAATAATCAACTCACCGATGCCCGAGCGAGGTCCAGAAGCCATCAATCTTATATCATTGGCAATCTTGTTTAAACTAACTGCCAACTGGCGCAGGGCACCGTGGGTCTCGACAATAGCGTCGTGGGCCGCAAGCGCCTCGAACTTATTTGATGACGTAACAAAGGGCAATCCGGTTAAAGACGCTATTAGTTCTGCGACCCGCTCGGCGTAGCCGTCCGGTGCGTTGATTCCGGTCCCGACCGCCGTACCACCTAAAGCCAATTCACTAAGGTGACTCATGGAATTGTGCAAGGCCTTTAATCCAAAATCCAATTGAGCGACATACCCGCTGAATTCTTGTCCAAGTGTCAGTGGCGTAGCGTCCATAAGATGAGTACGGCCGATTTTGACCACTTCAGAAAACGCATCTGCCTTCGCCTGCAGAGCATCGCGCAAGCGATTCACTCCCGGAGCCGTGGTTTGCATGACCTCTTTGTAAGCCGCAATGTGCATGGCCGTTGGAAAGGTATCATTGGACGATTGTGATTTGTTGACGTCATCGTTTGGATGAACGGGGGGGGCTCCTATCCCTAGCACACCCCCATTGATTAAATGGCAGCGATTGGCTACCACTTCGTTTACGTTCATGTTGGATTGGGTTCCAGAACCGGTTTGCCAGACCACTAATGGAAATTGATCCGCCCACTGGCCGGCGATAATTTCATCACAGGATTGGGTGATCAAATCGCATTTACTCTGTTCCAATCCCCCGAGTTCCGCATTGGTTAATGCGGCTGCTTTTTTCAAGTAGGCGAAAGCCTCGATAATTCCTGATGGCATTGAGCCAGAAGGGCCAATCTTAAAGTTGTTGCGGGAACGCTCGGTTTGAGGACCCCAAAGCGCATCTGCGGGTACCTTGACCTCGCCAATCGTATCTTTTTCGATTCGGTAAGCACTCATGAATTTTAGGTTTGTTCTATATGTTTAGCCCCAGATCCGGCCTGCATCAAGTACGCCTTCAGGAAACCTTCGATTTCGCCGTTCATCACCGCGTCCACATTGGAAGTTTCGTAATTGGTGCGCACGTCCTTAACCATCTTATATGGTTGCATGACGTACGAACGGATTTGGGACCCCCATTCGATTTTCTTCTTGCCGGCTTCAATTTCGGCACGAGCTTCATTGCGCTTCGCTAGTTCGATTTCAAACAATTGAGACTTCAAGAGCTGCATTGCCTTCTCTTTATTGCCCAACTGACTGCGTGTCTCCGTATTGTCAACTACAATTCCCGTAGGAGCATGGCGAAGGCGAACCCCGGTTTCAACCTTATTGACGTTCTGGCCACCAGCGCCGCCAGAACGGAACGTCTCCCACGAAATATCCGACGGATTCACTTCAATTTCTATTGAATCGTCCACTAAAGGATAAACGTAAACAGATGCGAATGAAGTGTGCCTCCTAGCTTGGCTATCAAACGGACTTATGCGCACCAACCGGTGAACCCCATTTTCTCCTTTCAACATTCCGAAAGCAAATTCTCCGTCGAACTCCATTGTGACTTGCTTGATACCAGCTACATCGCCTTCTTGTAAATCCAATTCTCTGACCTTGAAATTCGCGTTCTCCCCGTACATCTTATACATCCGCAAAAGCATGTAAGCCCAATCGCAGCTTTCAGTGCCGCCAGCACCCGACGTTATTTGCATTATTGCATTCAGGCTGTCCTCCTCCGCACTAAGCATATTCTTAAACTCAAGTTCTTCCACCGAAACGACGGCGGCATCGTACGCTTCTTGTACCTCATGATCCTCTGCCTCTCCTGCTTTCATAAATTCAAAAAACACCTGCGCATCGTCAACAGCTGAACGGCATTCATCGAAGCTTTGCGTCCAAGATTTCAACGTTCGCAAGCGCTTCATGACTTGTTCCGCTTTCTTGGAATTATTCCAAAAATCGGGGTCCTGTGTGCGCTTCTCCTCCTCAGCAATTTCGACGCGCTTGGCATCTATAGCTAAATAATCTTTCAAGTCTTCCACGCGCGAACGCAGTGCATTAAGCTGATCAATCGTAATCATTCGTTGCAAAGGTAATTCAGCGCTTCTCTGCTTCTTTAATGGCAAGCAATATGTCATTCACAGCAAATCCCCGAGCCACCAAGAACCGGATAACTCGTTCCCGCTTTTCTGGCAATTCGGTTCGACGACGCTCTACGAGTGAAGCGAGTGACGCTTGATAAGCCGCTTGGGGGTGTGCCGCGGCTGCCGCTTTTGAGTCTGCAATCGAGAACCCCTTGACCCGCAGGCCGTGTGCAATTTTTCGCGGACCCCATGCCTTATGATCGGCATGTGTGCGAACATAGGATGTTAAGAACCGCTCATCCGATATAAATCCGTCCTCCACCAATCCCTGCAGGATGGCAATGATTGAGTCCTGATCATCAGTTTGCCCTTCTAACTTTCGCTTAACATCCCCCATGCACCGTTCTTGCTTACTGCACCACCGGCGCATTTTTTCTTTCAATTCGTCCTGCATGAATCGCGAAATTGCCCCAAAATGCCGGGAAAACAAGGCTGTACACGATATTTGCAATCTGAAAGATTAAAAGCGTCGACCCATGAGGTCTGAGATTTTACCCCATATTCAGCAATTACTCGACCAGGAGGACTTGGAAAGCATCCGCGTTGAAGTGCGCGAGGCCATCGAGAAGTTTCGCAACCTGACGAAAGAGGAAGTGAGAAAACAACGCGAAGCTTGGGCTTCTGCATCAAAAGAATCCGATGCCGTATTCGAATATCAACCTGCGCCAGAAGAAGAAGCCTTTGAGGCCGCCGTTGCCACCTTCAAGGAACGCGAAAAAGTATGGCGTAAGAAAGTGGCCGACGAACAGAGGGCCAATCTAGAAAAGAAAAAAGAGATGCTTGAACGCCTGCGACATACTATCCAGGAAGAGGAGAATATTGGCGCTGCATTTGCAGTATTTAATGAAGTCCGAGAAGCATGGGGCGCTGTTGGAGATGTTCCGGGTGACCAGTACAAGCCTATTCATGATCAGTACTACCGATTGCAGGATGAATTTTTCTACAACATCAACATCTACAAGGAACTTAAAGAACATGACCTCAAGATTAATCTGAAGAAGAAGGAAGATCTCATCGAGGGAGCGAAAGCCCTTTCCTTGATTGAATCACTTAACGATCGCCAAAAACACGCCCGAGCACTGCAAAAGCAATGGATGGATGTGGGACCTTCCCCTAGAGATACATATAAGGAACTTTCTGAAAGCTTTTTCGGCATCATTCGCCCAGTATTCGAAGAGGCGAAAGCACATTACGATGAGATCCGAGAAACTTTCAAAACCAATGCAGAAGAAAAGACGGGGTTGATTGAAAAACTTCGTGAGGTGGTTGTTGAAGAAGTAGAGGCCTCACATGCCGCCTGGCAAAAAGCCACTGCCCGTGTTTTGGACTTGCAAAAGCAGTGGAAGACGACAGGGTTTGCCGGTAAGGAAAAAAACGAGCCTTTGTGGGCACAATTCCGTGAGTTAGCCGATGTCTTCTTCGGTAAAAAGCAACTGTTCTATGACGCGCAAAAAGAGGTAAGCAATGCCTTCAAGGCTGAAAAACAAGCCCTCATTAAACGTGCAGAAGACTTAGCCAAGAGCACAAACTGGCGTGAGGACGGGCCGAAGATGATGGATCTTCAAAAAGAATGGAAGACCGTCGGAGCGTGTGCTCCACGTGACGAGCAGAAACTTTGGCGCCGTTTCCGCAAAGCCCAAGACAGCTTTTTCAAAGCACGGAAAGCTGAAATGACAGGAAAAATCGAGGAGGAGAAGGAGAACTACAAGCATAAGATTTCACTCATCGAAGAAATCAAGGTATTTGAATTGAGCGGCAAGCGCAAAAACGACCTGGATGCATTGAAAGCGTTCTCCGTGCGATGGAATGCAATTGGATTCGTGCCTCGAAAAACCTTAGACAAGGTTATGGATGCTTACCGCACTGCCATGGATACCCACTATGATGCATTGAGCGTTCAGAAGTCAGAACGCGCCATGGAAACGTACAAGCAGCGTCTCGACAATTTGTTACAATCAGACGTGCAAAGCATAAAGCGCGAACAGCGAATTTTGCGGGAGAAACTCGACCGCTTGATTAGCCGCATCAGCAAGACGGAAGAAAATTTGGAACGATTCACAGGCAAAGGAGCGGAAAGTATCCGCAGTCAATACGAGAAATCCATGGGAGCGGATAAGGAAGAGGTGGAAGACATCAAGTCTAAATTGAAAATGCTCCGGCAAACAGTTCAAAAGACTCAATCCGAAAAAGCCGACGATAACAACCCGGATTAAGTCCGAGAAAGCAACAGCTTGCATGCATATCCCTCGTCTCTAAGCCAACGCAAATAAGGCTCCAGAATGTTGAGCAGGCGGGGAGCAGCACGAACTGAATCATGGAATACCACTATGGCCCCGGGCCGGGTGTTAACCAAAAGCTGTTCCAAACAATCCTCTGGTGTTTTTTTTACGTCAAAGTCTGCGCTCAAGACATCCCACATAACCACCTCAGTCTCCGCTAAAATAACCTCCGCCTGGGGCCGGGTAATGCGGCCGTAAGGCGGTCGAAACCATTTTGCCTGGGTGAGCGTCTGGCACTTGAGGAAGCTTTTCAGGTAAGCATATCTAGAGGTGCTCCAACCCGATTCGTGAGCATAAGAATGGTTGCCTATGGCATGACCATTTTCCACCAACACTTCTAATATCTCCGGGTGTTTTTCAATATTTTCTCCCACACAAAAAAACGTGGCTGGCGCTTCAAACCGGCCTAATATCTCAATGACTTGTCTTGTGATAACCGGGTGCGGCCCGTCGTCGAAAGTCAAGTACAACGAAGGCTGACTGTCCACAAATTGGGGTCCGCTCCAAGTCAACTGTGAAGCCATTGCTCTGGCAATGGAAGGTGTCTGCCGCAAATACACGTCCGAAAGATACCGAGGGACTACCTTTGAAACGAATTGGCAAGCCTCATGGAATACGATTTTCGAGCAATTGAACACCGCTGGCAGGCGAATTGGAAAGCATCTGAAGCCTACAAGGTTACCGAGGACCCCACAAAGAAGAAATTCTATGTTCTCGATATGTTCCCATACCCATCAGGCGCTGGCCTCCACGTTGGGCATCCTCTCGGATACATAGCAAGTGACGTTTATGCACGGTACAAGCGACACCAAGGTTTCAACGTTTTACACCCCATGGGCTACGACAGCTTCGGACTTCCCGCAGAACAGTATGCTATTCAGACCGGCCAACATCCTGCTGTGACGACAGAAGCGAACATAGCCCGTTACCGTGAACAATTGGATCAACTTGGATTTTGCTACGACTGGTCCCGTGAAGTCCGCACAAGTGATCCAGATTACTACCGCTGGACGCAATGGATTTTTGCAGAATTGTTCGAGTCCTGGTACGATATTGAAGCTAACTGCGCCAAACCCATTTCGTCGCTCATAAATGCTTTACGGTCCGATGGCTTAAAAGACATTGAGCCCGCCTGTGCTGCTAAATGGTGGAAAGTGCTACCCGCTGGTCAATATCCTTGGGATGAAGCCTTCGACGGGGCACTCACAGCTGATCAATGGAAACTGTGCGATGCCAAGGCGCAATCGCATATCCTCATGCAATTCAGACTCGCTTACCTGGCAGAAAGCGAAGTCAATTGGTGTCCAGCTCTTGGAACGGTTTTGGCCAATGACGAAGTTAAAGACGGACTAAGCGAACGGGGCGGCCATTCCGTTATCCGCAGGCGGATGCGTCAGTGGATATTGCGTATATCTGCATTCTCCCAGCGTCTTATCGAAGATTTGCAGACTCTCGATTGGACGGACAGCATAAAGGAAGCGCAACGCAATTGGATCGGACGAAGCGAAGGCGCCTCCGTACATTTCGAAATTGCCGATGATTCTGGGAATACCATTGAAGTGTTCACGACCAGACCAGAAACTATATACGGCGTCAGCTTCATGGTATTGGCGCCCGAACATGGCCTTGTCGAGTCCCTGACCAGTGCAGATCAATTGGAATCCGTGAAAGCCTATCAAAGAGCTGCTGCAAAAAAATCCGAACGT
>TARA_B100000963_G_scaffold33991_1_pt1 | contig 19466 bp, 20 predicted proteins | sample TARA_B100000963 | Tara Oceans TARA_B100000963 (sample SAMEA2622097) | marine metagenome | biome: marine biome (ENVO:00000447); feature: surface water layer (ENVO:00002042); material: "saline water (ENVO:00002010), including plankton (ENVO:xxxxxxxx)" | depth 5 m | reverse complement strand
AAAATTTTAAATCTTAAAGAATTTATTTCTGAATTTTTAAAATTTAGAGAAGACACAGTAATTAAAAGAGTAAAATTTGATTTAAAAAAAGCAGAGGAAAGAGCTCATATATTAATAGGTTTAGCAACAGCTGTAGAAAACATAGATGAAATTATCAAGATAATAAAAAATTCAAAAGACACCGAAATTGCAAAAAAGAATTTGTTATCAAAAAAATGGAAAATAAAAAAAAGTGTAAAATTGATATCTCTTATTGAAAAAAAGAAAAATATAATTAATTATTCATTATCCAATGACCAGGTAAATGCAATTTTAGAATTAAGGTTACAAAAACTTACAGCATATGGAATTGAAGAAATTGAAAATGAAATTAACAAACTTGCAGAACTAATTGTTGAGTATAATAAGATCATCAACTCTAAAAAAGAACTTTACAAATTAATTGTTACAGAACTAGAGAATATAAAAGATAAATTTGCCTCTCCTAGAAAGACAAAAATTATTGATGCTGTTCTTAATTACAATATTGAGGAGACAATACAAAAAGAGTCAGTTGTTATAAGTATTACAAATCAAGGTTACATTAAAAGAAGTCCATTAAGTTCTTTAAAAGCTCAAAAAAGAGGTGGAAAAGGGAAGACAGGAATCTCTACTAGAGAAGAAGATTTTGTTGTACAAATTTTTACTGCAAATACGCATACACCTGTACTTTTTTTTTCTACACAAGGACTAGTCTATAAAATTAAAGCACATAAAATTCCTGAAGGTACTTCAGCCTCAAAAGGTAAATCTATTTTTAATATTTTACCATTAAAGAATCATCATTCCATTAGTTCAATTATGCCATTACCTGAAGACGAGTCAGAATGGAAAAATTTAATGGTAGTCTTTGCTACTTCAAAAGGCAATATAAGAAAAAACACTCTAGAAGATTTTATAAATATTAACAATAGCGGAAAAATAGCAATGAAATTAGATCAAGATGATAAAATTATAGGTGTAAAAATATGTAAAGAAGATCAAGATATTTTGTTGAGTACTCAATTTGGAAAATGTATCAGATTTAAATCAAAAAAACTCAGACTGTTTAAAGGTAGATCTTCTAAAGGTATAAAAGGAATTCAATTAAAGGAAAAAGACAAAGTTATATCTATCTCAATTTTAGAAAATACAAAGCTTGACGCCAAAACTATCAGTAAAGATAAAAAAATAAAAAATGGTGTAGACAAATTTATTTTATCCGTTTCTGAGAATGGTTATGGTAAGAGATCATCTTATTTGGATTACAGAGTTACAAATAGGGGCGGAAAGGGAATTATTGGTATTATCAATTCACCAAGAAATGGTAATATATCCTCATCATTAGTGGTTAACGAAGATGATGAAATAATTTTATCCACTGATAAAGGGAGCATTATGCGTTGTGCTGTTAAAGAAATAAGAGTGGCTGGTAGAAATACTCAAGGTGTAAGAATAAAAAGTCTAAAAGGAACAGAAAAAGTCGTCTCTGTAATAAAAATAGAAGATAATATTAAATAGATGAATACTGCAATTTATCCAGGGACCTTTGATCCAATTACTTTTGGACACATTGATGTTATTAGAAAATCTTTAGATATTTTTGACAGAGTCATCGTTGCAACAACAGATAACGTCAATAAAAATTATCATTTTTCAATAAATGAACGATTAGATATCATTCATAACTCACTGTTTAAAGATTTAAGATTAAATAAAAAAAAAATTAAGATTATAAGTTTTGAAAATTTGACCATAGATCTTTGTAAAAAATATAAAGCTAATACTATAATTAGAGGTTTAAGAGCAGTTTCGGATTTTGAATACGAATTTCAATTAGCCGGAATGAATAAAAAACTAAATTCAAAAATTGAGACCATGTTTTTAATGTCAGATGTTGAAAATCAAATTATTTCGTCAAAATTTGTTAAAGAAATTGCAAATTTAGGTGGAAATATTAACAGATTTGTTACTAAGTCAACTGTTAAAATATTAAAAAATAAAAATTAATGAAGAGATTTTTTTATTTATTTATATTAGTTTTTAGTTTATCAGCTAGCTTATTAGCACAAGAAAATATTATGATTTTAAAATTGACATATGGTGACGTAGAAATTGAGCTTTATCCTGATAAAGCACCTAATCATGTAAAACGATTTAAAGATTTAGCAGATTCTGGAAAGTATGACGGGGTAGTTTTCCATAGAGTTATAGATGGGTTTATGGCACAAACTGGCGATGTAAAGTTTGGTAATTCTAAAAGTCCTGATTTTAATTTATCTTTAGCTGGAACTGGTGGATCGGATTTGCCGAACTTAAAGTCAGAGTTTACAGATATACCTCACACTAGAGGAATTTTATCAGCGGCAAGATCTGCAGACCCCGATAGTGCTAATAGTCAATTTTTCATTTGTTTTGACTCTGCTCCTCATTTAGATAGACAATATTCTGCTTTTGGAAAAGTAATTAAGGGAATGGAATTTATAGATATGATTAAAAAAGGCGATCCCAACAGTGGTTCAGTTCCAGATCCTGATATAATAATTTCTTTAAAATCTAAATAGCTTCTTAGATGCCCAATAAGGAATTTTCTTTTGAGTTAATTACTCAGGACGATAGAGCTCGTTTAGGAAAGATAAATACCTCAAGAGGAGAGATTGATACACCAACTTTTATGCCTGTTGGTACTCAAGGTACTGTAAAAGGTATTTTTACTGATGATATTCTAAAAACAAATACTCAAATTATATTAGGTAATACATATCATCTTTTATTAAGACCGGGCATCGAAGTATTAAATAAATTTCATGGAATTCACAATTTTATGAATTGGAACAAGCCTATTCTTACTGATTCTGGCGGATATCAAATTATGTCATTATCTAAGTTTAATAAAATTGATTTGAAATTAGGGGCTATATTTTCTTCACATTTAGATGGAAAAAAAATAATTTTAAGTCCAGAAAAAAGTATTCAAGTTCAAAAAAGTATTAATTCAGATATAATGATGGTTCTTGATGAGTGTCCTAAATTAACTTTAGATAAAAAAATTTTATCTAAAGCAATTAATGTTTCAACTGCTTGGGCTAAAAGAAGCAAAATAGAATTTGGCAATAATAAAAAAAAAGCTTTATTTGGAATTACTCAAGGCGGTTTGTACAAAGATTTGAGAATTGAAAGTATAGAAAAATTAATTGAAATTGATTTTGACGGCTATGCGATGGGAGGGTTAGCAGTCGGAGAAAAACAAAACGATATGTTTAAAATTTTAAGTGAAACAGTAAATTATCTTCCAAAAAATAAACCAAGATATCTAATGGGTGTGGGTACACCTTCTGATATCTTGGGTGCAGTAAATCAAGGTATAGATATGTTTGATTGCGTAATGCCTACTCGTTCAGGGAGAACCGGGCTTGCTTTTACTTGGGACGGTAAGATAAATTTAAAGAATTCAAGATATCAAAATGATAAAACACCATTAGATCGAAATTGTGAAATAAGAGAATTGAATAAATATTCAAAAAGCTATTTGAATCATTTGATAAAATCCAATGAAATGATGGCATCGATGCTTATATCTCTCCATAATATTTATTTTTATCAACAATTTATGCGGGAAATTAGAAAAAAAATTAAGGATGGGACATTTAATACCTTTTACAAAAAATACATAAATTTATTTAAATAATTATTTGAAATTCTTTATATAAGGATATAAAAGAACCCTTTTTGGGGCCCTTAGCTCAGTTGGTAGAGCACCTCCCTTTTAAGGAGGGTGTCGATGGTTCGAGTCCATCAGGGCTCACCAACATCTAAGATTTTATTGGTGGATATTTTATAATTACCTCAGATATCCAGTCATTCAAATTTTCAATTCTTTTTTTACTACTAGGATGAGTGCTTAAAAACACTGGGGGTTCCTTTCCTTTATTTTTTTCAGCCATTCTTTCCCAAAGTTTGATTGATTCACGAATATCATAACCTGATAGAGACGAAAAAATTAGACCAAGATAATCTGCCTCTGTTTCTTGTTTTCTACCGAAAGGATTCATTATTCCTAATTGAAATATATCTAAACCAGTATTTTGACCAACGGTGTTCCTTGTTCTGCTTATTGCTCCTCCTAAAAAAATATCTGCTACAGATGTCCCTAAGTTTATAGTCATGGCATGACTCATTCTTTCAACTGAGTGACGAGCAACAGCGTGAGCTATCTCATGACCCATTACAATTGAAAGGGCATCAGTATTTTTTGTTACCTTAAGAAGTCCAGTGTAAACAGCAATTTTTCCACCAGGCATACACCAAGCATTTACAACTTTGTCATTATCAACAAGTATATAATCCCAACCAAAATTTTTAGTGGGATCTTTCTTACCTTGATTTAAAAAAAAAGAACTCACAGCAAATTCCATTTTTCTTCCAATTTCTCTTATTTCCTTTAATTGTGAACCACTTGTAATTAATTTAGTTTTACTCCTAAATTGTTCATATGCACTAGCAGCTTGAGCGTTAATTCTCGACTCTGGAACTATACTAAGCTGTTTTCTTTCTGTTATAGGCACAGTGGAACATGAAGGTAAAATTAACGAACAGCAGCTGCACCCAAAATACCCAAGAAATTTTCGTCTATTTATGTTATACATATCGAAGATTCATGATTTTAAATAATAAATTATTAATTGCAATTTTTATTTTAATTTTAATTTTTATTATTTACTCAAGCTATTCTTAATAAATGTCCAAGACAACTTTAAAAAAATCACTTTTTTCTAAAATACGAAATAATTTTATAGCCGGTATTGTTGTTTTAATTCCAATTGGTATCACTTTATATTTAACACTTTTTATAATAAAAATATCAAGCAAAGTAATACCAAAAGAAATTAACCCAAATAATTATTTGCCTTTCGATATTCCCGGAGTAGAAATTTTAATTGCATTAATAATTATAACATTCATAGGATGGTTATCACTCTCCTTTTTAGGTAAAAAATTTTTTGAAATATTAAATAATATTCTTAAAAAAATTCCAATATTAAGGACTATATACTCAGCTATCGGTCAAATGACTGAAAGTTTTACAAAAACAGATAATAAACAAAAAAGTGTAGTTCTTTTGGAATACCCACGTAAAGGTATTTGGGCTGTTGGATTTGCAACTAAAGAAAATGAAGGACTAATAAAAGAAAAAATTAAAGAGGATTTAATAAATGTTTTTCTTCCAACAACACCAAATCCTACAAGTGGTTTTTTGCTGCTTGTTCCTAAAAAAGACTTAATTTTTCTAGATATTTCATTTGAGCAAGCATCAAAATTTATTGTTTCTGCCGGAACAACAAATATTGATTAAAGTTCTTCAATATTAATTATTTCAGCTTTATCGAATAATTTTAAAAGAAATGAATATTTTTTTTCATTTATATTTTCACGTATATCAAGAATATATTTGTCAGCTAACTTAAATAAATCATCATGATGAAAGGGATCCGCATATCTAAAATTTTTTATTCCACTTTGCTGATATCCAATTAAATCCCCGAAGCCCCTTAATCTTAAATCTTCCTCAGCAATAAAAAAACCATCATCAGAGTTTTTTAGTATTTTAATTCTTTTAATTGCATTTTTACTCAACCCATCTTTAAATAACAGGATACAGACCCCTTGTTTTTGACCTCTACCAACTCTACCACGTAATTGATGTAATTGGGCAAGTCCAAATTTGTTCGCATTTTCAATTATAATTAAATTTGCATTAGGAAAATCAATGCCCACTTCAATAACGGTTGTTGATACAAGAATAGAAATTTGTTTATTTAAAAATTTTTTTAGAACAATATCTTTTTCTTCTTTTGTTAGTCCTCCATGAACTAAACCTACCTTATTAGGAAATCTTTTGTTAATTATTTCAAATTTTTCCTTAGCCGATGAATAGTCTAAAAATTTAGACTCTTTAATTAATGGACAAACCCAAAATACTTGATTTCCACTTTCTATTTGTCTTTTTATGAATGGCCAAAGCTCATTTATTTTGTTTTCTGGTTTACTTAAAGTTTGAATTTGTATTCTATTGGCTGGTTTTTCAGTAATTTTAGAAATATCCATATCTCCATAAAGAGACATCATCATAGTTCTTGGTATTGGAGTTGCAGACATTAACAATACATCACAATTACTTCCACCTTTTTTCGCTAAATCGCTTCTTTGTTTTACACCAAACTTATGTTGCTCATCTATGATTGCTAATCCTAGGTTAAAAAACTCAATTTTTTTTTGAAATAATGAATGTGTCCCTATAATTAAATCAATTTTACCTTCTTTCAACTTCTTCAGTATTTGATTTTTTTCTTTATATTCTGTTTTTCCAGTTAAAAATTCAATTTTTATTAAATTATTAAAAATTTTTTTTGATAAATCATAATGCTGTTTTGCTAAAATTTCAGTTGGGCTCATTAAAGCACTTTGATATTTAGATTGCACAACGTTTAATATTGATAAAAGAGAAACAATAGTTTTTCCTGAACCAACATCACCTTGAATAATTCTGAACATTCTACTACTACTTGATAAATCTGCATTAATTTCTTCAAGTACTTTTATTTGACTTTTTGTCAATTTAAAAGGCAGTCTTTTGATTAAAGAATTAACTTTTTCATATGTAAATATTTTTGCTTTTTTATTTTTTTTTATTCGTCTTCTATTTTCTGATAATGATAATAAATTAGCACAGATTTCATCGAAAACTAATCTCCTATAACTTTTAGAATTGTTGTTCTTTATGTTAGTTGTGTGAAGATTTTTAATTGCTTCATTCCAATTAATTAAATTATTTTTTTTTATGAAATCATCATCAAGCCAGTCCTCAATCTTAGGCAAATTTTTAATTACTTGTTCACTTATTAATCTATATTTTTTTTCATTTATACCTTTAGTTAAATTATATTTAGGTATATTTTTTACCACATAATCTTGATTTTCTATTGTTGTAACATATTCTGGGTTTGTTATTTGATATCTCTTATTAAAAAAATTAATTTTTCCACTAATGATGACCCATTGATTTAAAGGAAACAATTTTTTCAAATATCCTTCACGACTATTAAAGTAAACAATATCAATTTTACCGGTCTCATCTTCACAAATAATTTTATTGGGCAAATTTCTTATTCTTGGAAAATTTAGTTTTTTGACCTTTGCTTTGACAGAGCAAATCGAGCCAACTTCGAGTTCATTCAGCTTAACAATTTTTGATCTATCTGTCTCTGAGTAAGGTAAGTTTAAGATAATATCTTTTATTTTTTCTATTTTTCTTTTTTTTAAATATTTTGATAATTGTGGACCTACACCTTTTAAGCTATTAATGTTATTAAAAATATGATCTTTTTTCATTTAATTGATAAAAATAGGTATATTATAATTTAATGGATAATAATTTAGAAATCTTTAAAAAAAAATTAATTTACAGGGCAGGTTATCGAGGTACAAAGGAAATGGATATTTTATTAAGTTCGTTTGTGAATAAACATGTAAATAAATTTGATATGGATCTTTTAAATGAACTAGATAAATTTTTAAATTTTGAAGATGAAATAATATTAAATTTTTATCAACATAATATTGCTGATAAAAATATTGATAAAAATAAAGTATCTAAAATTTTTAAAGATTTTAAGCTCTAATGGCGGAGAGGGTGGGATTCGAACCCACGAACGAGTTGCCCCGTTGCTGGTTTTCAAGACCAGTGCTTTCAACCGCTCAGCCACCTCTCCTTGAAATAAAATCTGTCTCTTAATACTATCAAAGTACTAAAATAACAATAAATAACTCCATTTAATTATGCTAGTTGATACTTATTAATTATGATAATTAAGAAAATGTTTAAATTTTTTCTAAAGTTTATCTTTATATTTTTTTTATCTTTTAATTATTCATTAGCAGCTAATGATTTTAAACAATGGAAGACTAAATTTAAATTACGAGCTATAAACTCTGGTATATCAGAAAGTGTCGTAAATGAGATTATGGCTGACGCCAAATTTTTACCTAAAGTAATAGAGTATGACAGATTTCAACCAGAATTTTATGAAGACACATTTACTTATATTAAAAAAAGATCCTCTAAAAACAAAGTTAAAGAGGGATTAAAAGTATACAAAAAAGATAAGAAGATAATTGATACAGTTGAAAAAGAATTTGAAGTTGAAAAAGAATTATTACTTGCTTTGATGGGTATAGAGACCAATTTTGGAAAATATTTAGGAAAAATGGATATAATCTCTTCTCTTGCTACATTAAGTTTTGATAAACGAAGAAGTGAATTTTTTTCTAAAGAACTGCTTATTTTATTAAAATTAGTGGATAATAACATTATTAATAAAGATATTTTATTTGGTTCCTGGGCTGGTGCTTTTGGAAATTTCCAATTTATGCCCAGAACAATAAGAAATTATGCAATAGATTATAATAATAATAAAACTATTGAACTTAAAAACATCGAGGACTCATTTGCATCTGCGGCTAATTATTTAAAAACTATAGGTTGGAAAAAAAATCAACCTTGCTTTTTTAAAATCGAATTATCAGAAAATATTCCAAAAAAATATTTAAATTCCTCAGCAAGAAATATAAAAAATAAGAAAAAGGTAAGTTTTTTAAAAAAGTATATAAAAAATTTTGAAGATTTAAATATAAAAGAAAATATTTCTGCAGCTATTATAATTCCTGATAAAGACATAATTCCAGGTGCTGAAACACTTTCTCCAGCATATATTATTTTTGAAAACTATGAAAAAATTTTAAATTGGAATAGATCATTAAGATTTGCATTAGCCGTATGCACACTGAAGGAAAGGTTCAATAATGAAATATAAATTTTTAATTTCTTTATTTTTTCTTTTAACTTGCTGCTCTTCACAATTATCTACATTTAATAAAAAAGAGACCTATTCTGCAATGGGTTTTGCTTATGTATATAATGAACCTGATTTTAAAAAAAAAATTATTAAGGGTAAAATGAACAATGAAATTTTGCAAATTTCACATCAAAATTTAAGAACAGGAACATTATTAAAAATTTCAAACCCAAAAAATAAAAAAAATTTAATTTTAAAAAATACTAAACGTATTAGATATCCAGATTTCTATAAGATTTTAATTACAAAAGCAGTAGTTGATAAATTAAATCTTGATAACAATTTTCCCATATTAGAAATTATTGAAGTAAAAAAAAACAAATCTTTTGTAGCAAAAATAGCGAAAACATATAAAGAAGAAAAAAAAATTTCTTCAAAAGCGCCCGTTGACTCTGTTCAGATATCAAATATCTCTAAAAATATTAAAGGAGAAACTAAAAAAAAAATTGATCAAGTTTATATTTTAATAGGTTCATTTTATTCAGCTGAAACTGCAAATTTTTTAAAAAAAAGAATCAGCAAAGATATTCCAGATTTTGATATTAATAAATTAAAGATTAAAAACAAAAATAATAAAGAAACTTTAGTAATTTCAGGCCCATATAGCTCTATTAATTCTGTAAAAAATGATTACATTCAACTTAAAACTTTTGGATTCGAAGAACTAGACGTATTTTTAAATGAATAAATTTTTAATTATAATTATATTATCGCTCGGTTTTATTACTAAACTTTATTCAAATCCGAATATACAAGCCAGAACAGGAATTTTAGTAGATTATCATTCTGATGAAATTTTATTTGAGATGGATCCCGATGCACAAATTTATCCGGCATCCATGACTAAAATCATGACGTCAATAATAGCTTTTGATTTACTTAAAGAAAATAAATTGTCTTTAGATGATAAATTCACAGTATCGGAAAATGCTTGGCGATTATCACAAGCAGGATACTCGTCCATGTTTATCATGATTAATGATCAGGTTTCTGTTGAGAATCTTCTTAAAGGAATAATAATTGCGTCTGGTAACGATGCATGTGTAACACTTGCAGAAGGTATAGCAGGCTCCGAAGAAAATTTTGCTGAGATGATGAATGAAAAAGCAGGTGAGATAGGGATGATGTCTACAAATTTTACGAATGCATCAGGGATAAATGATCCAGATAATATATCTACAGTGAGAGATATTGCTTTAATGTCAAAATATTTAATTAAAAATTATCCGAATTATTACGAATTATTTGCAGAAAAAACATTTACTTGGGATAGGACTGGTGGAGAACCAATTAAGCAAGGAAATCGAAATCCTTTGTTATATAAAAATGTAGGTGTAGATGGAGTAAAAACAGGCTATTTAGCTGTTGAAAAATATTCTTTGGCTAGTTCTATGAAAAAAAAAGATAGAAGATTAATCGCTGTAGCTTCAGGATTTAATACAAAAAATTTAAGAAGTTCAGAGTCTTTAAAATTGTTGAACTGGGGCTTGAGAAATACCAATACTTTTGAAATTTCTAAAAAAGACGAAACTATTTTTGAGCTGGACACTTGGTTAGGAGTTAATAAAAAGGTTAAAGTAACTACTAAAGAAGATTTCTATGTAACAATTAATAAAAAAGATATTAGGTATTTGAATGTTTCATTAAATTATACAGGACCAATTAAAGCACCTATTGATACAAATGAAGAAATCGCAAAAATTATCGTTACCCAAAAAGAAAATATTTTAAAAGAAATATCATTATATGCAGCTGAAGATGTTAAAAAAGTAAATTTTTTTAAAAGTCTATTAACTTCTCTCAATTATTTGATTTGGGGAGATGTATAAAAAAAAACCTTTTTTTATAGTTTTTGAAGGTATCGAAGGCTGTGGTAAATCTTTCCAGAGTAAAAAACTTTTTAATAAATTAAAACAAAAAAATGTAGAAACAATTCTAACAAGAGAACCTGGTGGAACAAAAAGCTCTGAATTAATAAGAAATTTAATTTTAAAAGATTATTTCAATAAAAGTACAAAAGATAAGTTTGATAAATATACTGATACACTTTTATATTTAGCTGCAAGAAACGAACATATCAAAAATAAGATAAAACCAGCATTAAATAAAAAAAAAGTCGTGATTTGTGATAGATTTACAGATTCAACTTTGGCTTATCAAGTTTATGGAAAAAAAGTAAATCTTAACTTTATCAATAATATTCATAAACAAATATTAGATGGAATTAAGCCAAATATAGTTTTTATTTTAAAAGTTTCTGCAAAATCATCTTATAAAAGATTAAAAAAAAGAAAATCTAAAAATAGATATGATAATTTTGCACAATCTTTTTATAATAAAGCTCAAAAATCTTTTCTTAGTATAGCGAAAAATAAAAAAAATTATTTTGTTATGGAGTCATCTGCGAACAATAATATTTTAGAAAATAAAATCTATAATATTGTAAAAAAATACTTGAATTTCTAATGGATTACCCCAGTTATTTTGAGTCTAAAAATTCATCTAATCTTTTTGGTTTAAGAAAGAGTGTAAATTTTTTATATTCATTATATTGTAAAAAAAAATTACCTAAAGTTTTAATGCTTTCGGGAAACAAAGGAACCGGTAAGTCAACTTTAATAAATCATTTTCTATTTTATATTTTTGATAAAAATAATTATGATGATGTTTCACAAAGCATATCTGAAACTTCAATTGTATATAAACAATTTAAAGAAAATATTTTTCAAAATATCATATATTTCAAAGGGTCGGATTTAAAATCTATAAAAGTAGATGACATACGGAACCTTAAATCAATTATTCAACAAACATCAATAACTGATAGAGAAAGATTTATAATTTTTGATGATATTGAAATATTTAATATCAGTTGCCTAAACGCTCTACTCAAAATTATTGAAGAACCAAGTAGAAATAATCATTTTATTCTAATAAATAATAAAACTAAACCTTTATTAGATACAATTCGCTCAAGATCCTTAGAGATTAAAATTATTCTTTCTGAAGATGAAAGAATTAAAATAATAAAGGAACTTGTAGAATTTCATAATATTGAAACTTTTTTAAAAGTAAAAGACTCTAACTTAACTCCAGGAAATTTCTTAAAATTTAATTTTATTCTCAATAAACATGAGATATCATTAAAAGAAAATATTTTAGAAAATATATCTTTATTGTTAAATTTACATAAAAAAAATAAAGATATTTTATTTATTGATATTCTTTATCATTTACTAGATTTTTATTTTAAATCTTTAAAAGACGAAAATAATTTAAAAAATGATAAAATATATGAGATTAGAAATTTTGTATTGGATAATATGAACAAATACTTGACTTTTAATCTTAATCAAAATTCGTTAATTAATGCTATTAACGATAAATTAAATAATGGCTAAAAATTATTATATAACCACACCCATATACTATCCTTCCGGAAGGCCACATATGGGGCACGCATACTCAAGTATCGTAGCAGATATTTTTGCAAGATTTAAAAGATTAGAGGGTTATAATGTGTTGTTTTTAACTGGGACAGACGAGCACGGACAAAAAATTGAAAAAGAAGCAAAAAAAAACAAAAAAGAGCCAAAAATTTTTTGTGACGAACTATCAGAAACTTTTAGATCATTAACCAAAACTTTAAATTTGACCAATGATGATTTTATTAGAACCACAGAAAAGAGACATTACAAATCAGTAATTGAATTATGGAATAATTTAGTTAAGTCAGGTGATATCTATTTAAGTAAATATAGTGGCTGGTATTCTGTGTCTGATGAAGCATTTTATGATGATGATGAAATTGAGGAAAAAGCTGGAAAGAAGATGTCTAAATCTTCAGGTTCCTTAGTAGAATGGGTTGAAGAAGAGTCTTTTTTTTTCAAACTCTCTGCTTGGCAGAATAAACTTTTAAAATATTACGAAGATAACAGAAAATTTATTCAACCTGAGTCTAGGCGAAATGAAGTCACTCAATTTGTAAAAAGAGGACTAAAAGATCTTTCTATAAGCAGAACATCTTTTTCATGGGGAATACCGGTTCCAAAAAATGAAAAACATATTATATATGTTTGGTTGGACGCTCTTACAAACTATCTGAGTGCTTTAGATTATCCAGATAAAGAAAATTCAAAATATAAAAGTTTTTGGCCTGCAGATTTACACATTATTGGAAAGGATATATTAAGATTTCACGCTATTTTTTGGCCAGCATTCTTGATGGCTGCAAAACTACCCTTACCAAAAAGAGTTTTTGGTCACGGATGGATTCTTTCTGATGATAAAAAAATGTCAAAATCACTTGGTAATATTTTAGATCCCTTAGATGTTATAAATAAATATGGAATTGACCAATTGAGATACTATTTGATCAAAGAAGTATCTCTTGGAAACGATGGATCAATTTCTTTAGATAATCTTAAAAATTGTATCAATAATGATTTAGCTAACAATTATGGAAATTTGTGTCAGCGAGTTTTTTCATTTATTAAAAAAAATTGTGGCAATAAGATTCCTAAGAAAAGTGAAATTTTAGAGGTTGATAAAAAATTGATTAATAATCTTAAAGATAATTTACCTAAAATTGTATCTTTAATGAATAATCAAGATTTAAATGAATATATAAAAATGGTGGTCGGTTTTTCTTTCGATGCAAACAAATATTTTAATGACTCAGAACCTTGGGCATTAAAAAAAGAGGATCCCAAAAGAATGAATAACATTTTATTTACAATCTCAGAACAGATAAAGAATGTTAGTATTTTGTTGAATCCTATAATTCCTTTGGCGACTAATAAGGTTCTAAATACCATGAATTTAACAAACAAAGATATATCTATAGAAAAAATAAAAGATGAAAATCTTTTTAATCATGATAAAGAACTTAATAATTTAGAAATTCTATTTGCTAAAATTGAAAAATGATAATTGATTCACATTGCCATTTAAACTACGAACCCATGTATCAATCGTTAAAAAAAACGATCGATAGAGCTAATAATGATGGAGTAAAATATTTACTTACAATTTCAACAGAGGAAAAGAGATTTAATGAAATTTTAAAGATAGTTCAAGAATTTAAATGTGTCTATGGAACTTATGGAATACATCCTCATGAAGCAAAAAATCACAATAGAATAAAAATGGAGGACATAATTAAAAAAATTGATTTAGATAATAAGATTATTGGAATAGGGGAAACTGGTTTAGATTTTTACTATAATCACTCTGAGAAAAATGATCAAATAAGATGTTTCGAAGAGCATATTTCTGCAGCTCAAAAAATAAATTTACCTTTGGTAGTGCATACAAGAAGTGCAGAGGAAGAAACTTTAAGTATAATTAAAAGAAAAAAAGCAGAAAAAGACTTTAAAATTTTGATTCACTGTTTTACAGGATCAAAAAACTTTGCATTTAAATTATTAGATCTTGGAGCTTACATATCAGCTAGTGGCGTAGTTACATTTAAAAAATCTGAAGAAATAGCAAATACTTTTAAAGAAATTCCTAATAACAGAATTCTAGTTGAAACTGATGCACCTTATCTCTCTCCAGTACCATTGAGGGGAAAACCAAATGAACCTAGTTATATAATTCATACAGTAAAATTCCTATCTAAATTGAAAGGTTTGTCTTTTGAGGATTTTTCAAAAATTACAACAGAGAATTTTTTTAGATTGTTTGGAAAACTGGATAAATGAATAAATTTACTATTTTAGGCTGTGGAAGCTCATTAGGCTCCCCGTGGATAACAAATTTTTCGGGAAAACTAAAAAAAAATTCTAAAAATAAAAGAACTAGATGTTGTGCTCACATAAAAAAAGGAAATCTATCAGTTCTTATAGACACATCACCTGATATTAAAAATCAATTTTTAAAAAATAAGATTAAAAATTTAGATGCAATAATCTACACACATGAACATGCAGATCAGACGACAGGTATTTTTGAAATGAGACCTTTTTTTTGGAAAAATAAAAAAAAAATTCCTGTTTATGGAAGCAGGAGGACAATAAATGCAATTAAAAAAACTTATAAATTTTGTTTTGTTCATAAGGATGGATACAAACCTATAATGAGCTCCAAAATAGTAAATAAAGAATTTAAGATTAAAAAAAATAATAATGAATTAAAAATTACACCATTTGAAGTTACACACGGATTAATTAAAGCCACTGGATATTTATTTGATAAGATAGCTTACATAAGTGATTGCAATAAAATAAGTAACAAAGTGTCAAAAAAATTAATGAATTTAGATTTTTTGATTATTGATTGTTTAAGAAAAAATAAGCACCCCTCACATTTTAATTACGATGATGCTATAAATTTCATTAGGTTTATTAAACCTAAAAAAACAATATTAACGAATCTGCATACAGATTTGGATTATTTCAGTCTAAGAAAAAAATTGCCAAAAAATATAGTTCCAGCCTACGATGGTTTAAGTCTTAAATTTTAAATTAATTTTTCAATTAATTTGATAAATTTATTTGATGTTGGTTTCGTAAAAGATGCGAATGTATCTTCTATATGTCCGTTTTTACCAATAATAATTTTATGAAAGTTCCATTTAGGAATAGCACTTATACCGAAATCTTTCTTTGCCCATTTATAAAAGGGGTGAGAATTTTCTCCAATGACGTCAATTTTTTTAGTCATGGGGAAAGTTATGCCAAAATTTGCTTCACAAAAATCTTTAATTTGTTTATTCGTACCAGGTTCTTGTTTAAAATTGTTAGTTGGTATACCTATTACTATTAAATCTCTGTCTTTATACTCTTCGTATAGTGTTTGAAGATTTTCATATTGGGAGGTATATCCACATCTACTAGCGACATTAACAACTACAATTACTTTATTTTTGTAATCATTTAAATTCACAAGGCCTCCATCTATTCCCTCAAATTTGAAGTCATAGGCAACACCAGAATCTCCAGCAGCCACTTTGTTAAAAAAACTAAACATAAATAAAATTACTAATAATTTCCTCATAATTTTAAAGCTTTAATTACTGCATCAAAGGGTAAAAATATACAATTAAATCTATTTAAATTGTCGCTATTAAAAAGTTTATTAAAATCAGCAAATTGTTTAGGTATCTTTAAATCCCCATTTTTTGAAATTTTTTTTAAAAAAATAAAATCATTTTTTATTGATTGTACATTCGAATTTTTAATTTTTTTAGATAAAAGACTTGCTGAAGCTTCACAATATACACAAGATTCAGTTTCATATTTCATTGATAAAATTCTTTTTTTTTTGACAATTAATTCTAAAGTAATTTTGTCTCCACATAATTTATTTCGTACCGAACTTTTATGCGAATAATTGTTATTCAATCCTACATTGGATGTATTAGAAGCTATTTTAATAATTTCTTTATTAATCATTTTTTTGAAAAAAATAATAATAAAAAATAACCAAATAAAGTTGATAATAATGAACCAGCTAAAACCCCAATTTTCACTCCATCCATGTACTCCATATTATTTGCAAAAGCTAAATTTCCTACAAATAAACTCATTGTAAAACCAATTCCAGTAAGTATTGAAACTGCATAAAATGTTGGCCAAGTTGATCCTGATGGTTTTTCAGCTATTTTTAATTTGACAGATATATAAGACAAAACAAACACTCCAATTTGCTTCCCAAAGAAAAGCCCTAAAACAATACCAAGTGGAACAGGGTTTAACAAAGTTAATAATGTTAAACCTTCAAGAGATACACCAGCATTTGCAAATGCAAAAATCGGCATAATACCAAAGGCAACGTAAGGTGATAGGCTATGTTCAAGTTTTAACAAGAGAGAATTTTTATTTACATTAGTATTGTGAGGTATAGTCAAGGCAAGTAAAACACCAGCGATTGTAGCGTGTACTCCGGATTGATGTGTAAAATCCCATAAAAATATACCTACAATTAAATATGGAAGAAAATTATTTACTTTTAACTTATTTAAAATAATTAAAATTATGACCGCTGCAAACATTAGCAATAAATAAATAATTTCAATATTGCCGGAATAAAAAAATGCAATAATTACAATTGCACCAAGATCATCTATTATAGCTAACGCGGTTAAAAAAACTTTTAAAGAAATAGGAACTCTTTTTCCAAGCAAAGAAAGAACCCCTAGTGAGAAAGCTATATCAGTAGCAGAGGGGATAGCCCAGCCATTAAGTGTCGTAGTGTCAGAATAGTTTACAATTATATAAAATAAGGCGGGAATTACCATTCCCCCAACTGCTCCAATTATTGGAAGCATAGCTTGTTTTGGATTTGACAATTCACCTTGTAAAAATTCTCTTTTAATTTCTAAAGATACAAAAAAGAAAAATATTGCCATTAAAACATCATTAATCCAGTGTAAAACACTAAGCTTTAAACCAAAACTTTCTGTTCCTAAGGTTACATATTTTTTTAATATTGCAAAATACTCATCACTATATGAACCATTACTTATTACTAATGCTAAAACAGCTGCCAAAAGAAGCATAATTCCCGATGAGGCCTCTAGTTGAAAAAAATTTTTAAATGGTTTTGTAATGCGTTGAATCATAAAAGCTTTTTACTTTTATAGTGATTATCTTTCAATTGTCAAAAACGTATATTTCACTTTTAAAACAGTCGATCGGGGCATAGAGCAACCTAGTAGTGCATATGGTTAGGGATTAAAACCACAACTTCCATTTTAACAAGTCTTAAATTAAAAAGTTTGATTGACATAAATAAATTTAGTATAACCCTATAATTACCTCAAGCAAAACACTCAGATAAAATTCTAAGAATAAATACTCTCATTTATTCTGTAGCAAAACCTCAATGTGCTCCAAAAAAAAGTAATTAAAGTTCTCTTTCTGTGTCATTTCTTTCTCCTTTCTTTAGTTGAAAACGCTTGTATTATTTGACATAACAATGCAATCGGGGCGTAGCGCAGCCTGGTAGCGCATCTGGTTTGGGACCAGAGGGTCGCAGGTTCAAATCCTGCCGCCCCGACCATTTATTATGAAAAAAGCTAAAATATATATACCCGCTAAAACAGCAATGCAGTCAGGCAAAGGAAAGCTCAAAAAGTGGCTTTTAAAATTTGAGACAAAAGATCCATCAATTAACCCCTTAATGGGTTGGGAGACTTCAACTGATACTTTGGAAGAGGTCGTTTTAAAGTTTTCATCTAAGGATAAAGCAATTGAATATGCAAAAAAAAATAATATTTCTTACACAATTATTGAGCCAAAGAAAAAAGAATTCGTGATTAAATCTTATGCTGATAATTTTCTTAAAAATTAAATATGTGGCGTAGTTTTTTTAAAGATAGAAAATGGTATGTTTGGTCCTACGGAGGAGGATTATTTATCTTATCCTTACTTGTTCTTCAGACTTATTTAGATGTTCTATTTAATAGTTGGTATAAAGATTTCTATGATATTCTTCAAACAGCTGAAGATAGAAACATTTCTGAGTTTTGGGATTCTATTAAAAAATTTTTATATATTGCTTTACCATATGTAACTATATTTGCCTTTACAAATTGGTTTACTAGATTATGGGCGTTTAGATGGCGCGAAGCAATGACTTTTTCTTATATGCCATATTGGCGAGCTACAGAGGCTAGAGTTGAAGGTTCATCTCAACGTATCCAAGAAGATTGTATGAACTTTGCTAAAATTGTTGAGTCAATTGGTCTTCAAGTTGTTAAAGCTATTATGACACTTATTGCATTTATCCCTATTTTATGGGTTTTGTCTTCCAACGTATCTGTTCCTTACTTAAGTGATGTTTCAGGATCTTTGGTATGGGTAGCTCTTATTTTGAGTTTAGGTGGAATTTTCATAAGTTGGTTGGTTGGTATTAAACTTCCTGGCTTGGAATATAACAATCAAAAGGTTGAAGCCGCGTTTAGAAAAGAACTTGTATATGGGGAAGATGACAGAAAAAATTATGTTCAGGCTCCTACAATTTTACAGTTATTTACAGGGATTAAGTTTAATTATCATAAGCTTTTTCTTCACTACGGTTATTTTGATTTATGGGCCATTTGGTACAGACAGCTATTTGTAATTGTGCCTTTTTTAATTATGGCACCAGGCTTATTTACTGCCGCCTTCACATTGGGGATTATGATGCAGGTAGTCAATGCATTTGGTGAAGTAAAGGATGCTTTTTCAGTATTTTTGTATAACTGGACTAGAATTACTGAACTAAGATCTATCCATAAACGGTTAATGGAATTTGAAACGGCTATAAACTACAATACTAATAAGTTGAGAAAACCTAGAAAATCTGATGTAAGAGCTTAATGGAGCTCTATTTAAAACTAATCGATGTTATTGCACCTGTTTTTTTCGTTATAGGAATAGGATATTATTTAGGAAGAAAAAATCCAGAAATTAGCACTGATTTTATAACTACATTTGCAGGTAATGTAGGTACACCTGCGATGATATTTTATACAATAACAACTACTGGAGTAACTTTAAGCGTTTTTACTGAATACTTCATTTATGCATTAATTATAATTGGAGGATT
>TARA_B100000963_G_scaffold299526_1_pt1 | contig 19504 bp, 13 predicted proteins | sample TARA_B100000963 | Tara Oceans TARA_B100000963 (sample SAMEA2622097) | marine metagenome | biome: marine biome (ENVO:00000447); feature: surface water layer (ENVO:00002042); material: "saline water (ENVO:00002010), including plankton (ENVO:xxxxxxxx)" | depth 5 m | reverse complement strand
TCCCATTCATTGGCATTATTTACATCATACCATAACAGATCAAAGGATGTAGAGGTAAGATTTAGAATTGTTATCGAATCTGGTACTAGACATGTAGGTGGCGGACTACATGTTATAGAATAAACTATTGGTTCAATAGAAGGTTCATTGCTACAATCCCTGCTGATGTCCGGAGTAACGCCCCATGATAAGACACCAGTAGTCGATTCAAAAGACAAACCAGCTATATCGCCGATATTACCATAGCCGCTGTAAAGTAAGTTACCTGAGCCATTAAGTCCATCGTAAACTTCGAGTTCATCATATGTATTTTCAACATTTCCACTAATAAAATCAACGGTGATATAGTCCCCGCTTGAGACAACCGTAAAATTTTGCCAAACAACTGATCCTGTTGTATAACAAAAGGTGGCGTTGGAAACAGGGCACGGAGTCTGAGATTTTACGCTTAACGTAGTAACTGTAATTGCGAGAGCAAGTAAAAGTTTAGTTTGGATTGATTGAATCATTTCTACTATTGTAGTACAAAGATACTCAAGAGCCATTCAATGATAAAAAATTGCAGCCTATTCTTTTCCGTTCAAGACTGTAACTGGCTGCCTCTGCCATTCTTCAAATTAGCCAATTGGGGTGTCTAACAAGATGTGTGTAACAGATACCACTCTTTCCAATAAAAGAAACTTAAAATAAATCATCTACCATTTAATTACGGCAGGGCGGCGCAACTTGAGAGTAAAACTGTGTCTTTCCGCTTGGATGGCGACAAGTAAAACCACACCGGGAATATTCAATCGCATACTTTTTAGACGGGCTGGAATCAAAATAGACATACTCTTGCCCACCCTTTAACTCGTGATTCAATCGGTGCTTCCCAATTTTTTCACCTTCATAAAACCATGTAATACGCCCTTGACTATCCACTGATTTGCGCATAATTTCTTTTCCCATTCGTCGATCGCCATAAGACTCGTATTCGTATGTCTGACTTGAAACACGATCGGACCGGTAAGAATTCCCTCGATCGCTTAGACGAAACAAGGCCAATTCTCCACCACAACCAAATCCTAAGTCAACAAAAATCAGTGGAGATTCATTAAAAGAGACTGGGAGCATTATGCATTCACTTAGTGACATGTAGCTCTCCCACGCAAAGGATTTAAATTTTGATGAGTTATAGTCGGTCTGCCGCTCCAAACTCAGTGATTGATAACGACCATTTTCCTCTTGAAAAAGAAAAATCTCACTGTAGTCTGGATACTCATATAAATTCACCACCACATAAACACCTTCATCAGTCGTATATCGATGTGCATGAGCAATATCACTCGCACTGATTCTTCTATCAAGTATCTCACCTACTTCTCGGCTTGTTAGCTTTTCTACTTCCATTGGTGAGGAAGTGTTTTCAAGAGGGCGGTAAGACGCCGCTAAAAGTCTGGTATCGTCAAAGGAGCCATGATACCGCTTAATTAGCTCAAGATTAACATAGACGTCATAACCGCCTGACAAACCATTCATGCGAGCTTTTCCATTAGCTATCAAAAAAGCACCTGTTACCTCTCCATTCTGGCTATATCCATAGAGAGTCTGTTTAAAGAGCTCAGGAAACGCAAACCGAATCCCTTTTTGATCGATACTGTAGCTTATCCAAGAAACATGATAATCTTCGCCATCTTCTATCCCATGTACATTATTCTCGCCAAAAACGCTTTCGAAACGAGACTCATCAAAATTTCCGAGGTACATGGTTTTTGAGTTACCGGAAAAAATATCGATATCTGCTACGCTATAGCCTGATGTATTGGTTGTTTTTCCTGAGTTTTTATTGGGACTCTCTTCCTCCTTACTCTCGGCATCTTGATTGCAGGAACACACAACAAGTACAAGAAAAAATAAATGAATACGAAATGAATTCATAATAGGATTTTTACTAAAAATAGTGCCTTATCTAGTAATAATCGAAGCCTCCATTTGGATAGATATAAACCTGCAGGTGAAATTTAATTTGTGTAGCATTTTATACCCTGCAAGACATCCCAAACAATCCCACACTCCCACTCGTTGTATATATAATGCATAAAAAGCCCTTTCTTCCCGAAAAAACCTGTCCTATATGTAATCGCCCCTTTGCTTGGCGTAAAAAATGGGAAAAGAATTGGGATAATGTCAAATACTGCAGTGAACGCTGTCGACGTAATTCCAAAAAATCCAAGGCATGAAAGCGCCTGACGTTGTATACTTGCATACATATTGATGAGTAAATAGCCCATGAAATCCTACGATGTATCGCATAAACTCAATCTTGCTTGTGTCCAAGCCATTGAAGAGGCTTTTGGCCATGAGGTGAGCACCAACGATATCGTCCTTCAACACACTCGGAAAGACTTTGATGGGCAATACACCTTAGTTACTTTTCCCTTTACACGATACAGCAAGCTTTCACCAGAAGAAACGGGCAAGGCTATTGGAGAGGTATTACAAAAGAATTGCCCATTAGTCAAACAATACAATACGGTCAAAGGGTTTTTAAATCTTGAGATAGAAGACCAGGTTTGGCTCGATGTCTTTACCACATTATATCAGGATAAAGAGTCCCTTTCATTGCCCTCAACCGGCAAAAAAGTGGTACTTGAATATTGTGGTCCGAACACCAATAAACCGCTACACCTAGGCCATATACGAAATATGCTCATAGGCTATGCGAGTGCTAACTTACTCCACCGCGTGGGACATCAGGTGCATAAAGTAAATATTTATAATGATCGTGGTATTGCTATATGCAAATCAATGGTTGCCTGGAAACACTTTGGCGAAGGAAAGACCCCAGAAACCACGGGGACTAAAGGCGATCATTTCGTTGGAGAATATTATGTCGCCTTTGATCAAGCCTACAAGAAAGAAGTAGAGGATTTAATTGCTAAGGGAAAAACCAAGGAAGAAGCAGAAAACAATGCACCCCTGCTCCTTGAGGCTCGAGCCATGCTCCGTCAATGGGAAAAGGGCAATCAAGAAACACTGGACCTTTGGAACAAGATGAATTGTTGGGTCTATGATGGCTTTGAACAAACTTTCTCAAGACTGGGAGTTGACTTTGAGAAACATTATAAAGAAAGCGATTATTACCAAGATGGCAAACGGCTTGTAGAAGAGGGCCTACAACAAGGGATATACACGCAACGAGAAGATGGGTCAATTTGGGTTGATTTAACGCAAGAAGGGCTTGATGAGAAACTTCTTTTACGCGGCGACGGAACGTCGGTATACATTACCCAGGATATGGGTATCGCTGAAGCACGATACCAAGACTTTGCTATGGACCGCTCGGTGTATGTAGTGGCAAACGAACAAGACTATCACTTCAAGGTCCTTAAACTAGTCCTCGAAAAACTTGGTAAACCGTATGGGAAGTCAATATTTCATCTTTCTTATGGCATGGTGGATCTTCCTTCAGGCCGCATGAAATCAAGAGAAGGTACTGTGATCGACGCAGACGACCTATTGGACGAAATGGTCAAGACCGCCCGCCAACGTACAGAGGAGTTAGGAAAGGTGGATGACTTGACGCCTGCTGATGCCGAGACGTTGTATCATACTCTAGCACTTTCGGCACTCAAATACTTTATACTTAAAGTAAATCCAAAGAAGCGAGTCATCTTCAACCCTGAAGATTCGATTGATTTCCAGGGGCATACAGGGCCATTTATTCAATATACTTATGTACGAACACGGTCTGTGCTTCGTCGATATGAGGGCAAGAATTTTGAGCAAAGCCAGCATGCGCTGGATGAAACAGAGCGAGACATCATCATCTTACTTCATGACTACTGTGCAACCTTGCAGCGCGCAGCGGATGCGGATGACGTATCGGTTGTTGCAGAATATGCCTATCAAGTAGCACGTGCCTACAGCAAGCTATGGAGTGAAGTTAAAATTCTCAATGAAGAAGATGAAAATCTCGTTGCCTTTAGGGTAGCACTAAGCCGAGTTACCGGAGAGGTACTGGCTGACGCTATGAGCATCTTAGGCATTACCATGCCTGAGAGAATGTAAGATTTTTATTGTCTGATGTTGGCTAATGGATTAGCTACTTGAACTGAGGAGAAACCGTTTTATCCTTAGATCCTGGCGTGTAGACGTAAAATCCTTCACCTGTCTTCGCCCCAAGCTTTCCAGCATTAACCATATTCACTAAGAGAGGACATGGTGCATATTTTCCTTGACCAAAGCCATCATACAACACATTGGCTATGCTTAACACAACATCAAGTCCAATAAAGTCTGCAAGATGTAAAGGTCCCATGGGATGGGCCATACCTAACATCATGACCGTATCTATCTCCTCAACACCAGCTACTCCTTCATGCAAGGTATAGATAGCCTCATTGATCATAGGAATAAGGATTCGATTGGCAACAAAACCAGGATAATCGTTTGCCTCCACGGGCACCTTCCCTATGGCTTTGCTAAGGGCAAGAATAGTATCCATAGTCTCCTGAGAAGTGGCATATCCTCGAATGACTTCGATTAACTTCATCACAGGTACGGGATTCATAAAATGCATTCCTATAAATCGCTCCGGACGGTTGGTAAAGCTTGCCAATTTTGTGATGGAAATCGATGATGTATTCGAAGCGATGATTGCATCTTTTTTGGCCGCTGAATCCACCGCACTCAGCACGGCTTCTTTTACCGCCATATTTTCGCTTACTACCTCAATAATTACATCGGCTGTCGTTACACCTTGTGCAATGTCTGCAGAGGTTGTAATGCGCTGTAAGGCATTCTCCTTATCCTCTTCACTCAACTTTCCTTTGTTGATTTGACGATCCATATTTTTAGCAATGCGCGCCAGCGCTTTGTCTAAAGGACCTTGCTCTCTATCGATCATGGTAACACTATACCCTGATTGAGAAAAAACATGAGCGATTCCATTACCCATGGTACCCGCTCCGATTACGCTGATTTGCTTAATATTCATTTTGTGTATTTCTGGTTAAAAGTACGTCAGAGCATCAATAACCACCGAAGTTCTGCATTTTAAGTTGTTTATACATAGGTACCGAACAAGACACTCAGTATTGTTCCTTTGAATTGGGGAAGTCTTTTGAACGCACGTCTTGCACGTATTGACCAATAGCCTCTTGCATCGCATCAAACAATTGCATGTATTGCCGTAAAAATCTTGGCTTAAACTCGTGGCTAATCCCCACCATATCATGTAGTACTAGGACTTGCCCATCGACATCGGGACCTGCTCCAATACCGATTACAGGAATAGGAATCTCCTCGGCTACGCGTTTGGCCAAAGCAGCTGGTACTTTTTCAAGAACTAACGCAAAACACCCTACACTAGCGAGTAGCCTAGCATCTTCAATAAGTTTTTGTGCCTCAACTTCTTCTTTTGCCCGAACCTGGTAGGTTCCAAACTTGTAGATAGACTGAGGAGTAAGTCCGAGATGTCCCATCACAGGAATACCTGCAGTGAGAATTCGTTCGATGGACTCCTTAATCTCTGCTCCTCCCTCAAGCTTGACAGCATGTCCGCCGGATTCCTTCATAATTCGAATAGCCGAGTCAAGAGCATTTTTAGAATTTCCTTGATACGAACCAAAAGGAAGATCGACAACAACCAAAGCCTTTTCTGCAGCGCGGACAACCGAGGCCGCATGGTAAATCATTTGATCTAGTGTGATAGGCAGTGTTGTTTCATGACCCGCCATGACATTAGAGGCCGAATCCCCCACAAGAATAACATCCACACCAGATGAGTCAACAATTTTTGCTAAACTGTAATCATAGGCGGTTAGCATAGCTATTTTTTCGCCATGCTCCTTCATCGTTTGTAATGTGTGCGTAGTAATACGCTTGGCATTTTTGTGTACTGACATGGTTCAAAGATACGCTTAGAAGTAATATGTCATATTGACACGTTGACAGGATGTTCAATCTGTCATTTATGCCAATATTGCTCAAAAAAGACCATCATAGTCGATTGGACGGATTTTTGCCTGTTGAGGGCCAAATTCATTCAAATGGGGAAAATAATTGGAATCGACTTGGGTACTACCAACTCCTGCGTAGCCGTAATGGAAGGGAACGATCCAGTAGTTATTCAAAATGAGGAAGGGAATCGCACAACACCATCGGTTGTCGCCTTTACAGACAACGATGAACGTAAAATTGGAGATCCCGCAAAACGCCAAGCAGTAACAAATCCTTTACGCACAGTTTCGAGTGTAAAGCGATTTATGGGAAAACGTCATAGCGAATTATCTAAAGAAGCTACTGCTGTAGCGTATAAAATCAAGCAAGGCACAGGAGACACCGTACGTGTTACCATCGATGATAGAGATTATACGCCACAGGAAATTTCTGCCATGATTCTTCAAAAAATGAAGAAAACCGCAGAAGACCATCTAGGAAGTGAAGTCACTGAAGCGGTTATTACTGTACCGGCATACTTCAATGATTCAGAGCGTCAAGCAACAAAAGAAGCTGGTGAGATTGCAGGTCTTGTTGTGCGCCGAATTATTAACGAACCTACTGCAGCTGCCCTAGCCTATGGCTTAGATAAGCGCAATAAAGACATGAACATTGTGGTCTATGACTTAGGAGGGGGAACCTTTGATGTATCGATTCTTGAACTTGGAGATGGTGTTTTCGAAGTAAAGTCAACCAACGGAGACGTGGAACTCGGAGGAGACAACTTTGACGATGTTATCGTAGAATGGCTTGCTGATTCTTTTCAGTCTGAAGAGAATATGGACCTGCGAAAAGACCCTATGGCGCTTCAACGCTTGAAAGAAGCAGCTGAAAAGGCTAAAATTGAATTGTCTAGTTCAGGAGAGACAGAAATCAATCTTCCCTACATCACAGCAATCGATGGAGTACCAAAGCACATGGTCAAGAAACTATCAAGAGCTAAATTCGAACAACTTAGCGCAGATCTGATCAAGCGCACGCTTGAGCCTTGCCGGCAAGCGATGAAAGATGCAGGATATTCAAAATCTGACATCGACGAAGTGATTCTTGTTGGAGGATCCACCCGTATTCCTAAGATTCAGGAGACAGTAGAAGAATTCTTTGGCAAAAAACCATCAAAGGGAGTAAACCCTGATGAGGTCGTTGCTCTTGGAGCAAGTATACAAGGAGGTATTCTTTCGGGTGATGTGGATGAGGATATCGTCCTTGTAGATGTTACACCGCTTTCATTAGGACTTGAAACGCTTGGTGGTGTATTCAGTAAATTGATTGAGTCGAACACGACCATTCCAACGAAAAAGTCACAAGTATTCACCACAGCAGCAGATAATCAACCAGGAGTTGAAGTCCATGTACTTCAGGGAGAACGTTCGATGGCTCAGGACAATAAGTCAATTGGTCGCTTCCATCTCAACGGCATTCCACCAGCACCCAGAGGTGTTCCTCAAATCGAGGTGACATTTGACATTGATTCTAATGGTATACTTAATGTTAGCGCCAAGGATAAAAACACAGGTGTTGAGCAAAGCATTCGTATCGAGGCAAGCACTGGACTTTCACAAGATGAAATCGAGCGAATGAAGGCAGAAGCTAAAGCCAACGAGGAATCGGATAAGGTGGCTCGTGAAAAGATTGATAAGGTTAATCAAGCGGACTCACTGATTTTTCAAACAGAAAAAACGCTTACTGATTTAGGGGACAAACTTCCTGCAGATAAAAAGCAAGCCATTGAAGAAGGTGTAGCCAAACTCAAAGAGGTTCATAAAAATGAAGACCTCGAGGGTATTGACCGCGAAATGCAAGCACTACAAACGCTCGTATCTTCGATGTATCAGGACATAGCAGCAGCTCAGCAGTCTGAGGGTGCTGGACCAGAGGGAGCTCCGGAAACTGATGCAGGCTCACAAGCTACTGATGGTGGTGATGACTTCACCGATGTAGAATTCGAAGAAGTAAAAGAGGACGAATAAGTCTATTGTAATCAATATCTAAAAAGCCCCTCGAAAGGGGCTTTTTGCTTAGTGCGAATAATGCTCAAATTCGATTAACTAGCTTTCTGAGCGGCCCGCTTTCGATCATTTTCATCGAGAAATATCTTACGTAAACGAATGGACTGAGGGGTGACCTCTACATATTCATCTGATTGAATGTATTCCATAGCCTCTTCAAGGGTAAATACTTTAGGTGGTGCCAGTTTCACCTTGTCGTCAGCACCTGACGAGCGCATATTGGTGAGTTTTTTAGTCTTAGTAACGTTGACCACAAGGTCATTCCCACGAGTGTGCTCTCCAATCACCATTCCGGTGTAAATCTCAGTACCCGGAGCAATGAAGAACTTTCCTCTTTCTTGAAGCTTATCCAATGCAAAAGGTATAGATGTCCCTGCGTGCATAGCGATAAGTGATCCATTGATTCTGCCAGGTATCGCTCCCTTAAAGGGCTGATACTCGATGAATCGATGCGCCATAATGGCTTCGCCGGCGGTTGCAGTTAGCATTTCATTTCGAAGTCCTATAATTCCACGAGAAGGAATAGTAAACTCAAGAAAAACACGATCTCCTTTGACCTGCATACTCTGCATTTCCCCCTTACGCATGGTCACCTTATCAATGGCAGTTCCAGACATTGACTCCGGTAGGTCAATGGTCAATTCCTCAATGGGTTCGCAACGTTGACCATCTATTTCTTTATAAAGCACCTGAGGCTGACCTACTTGTAGCTCATAACCTTCACGACGCATCTCTTCGACTAATACTGCTAAGTGCATTACTCCCCGACCATACACCATGAAGGTATCCGCTGACTGCGTGTCCTCTACGCGAAGCGCTAAGTTTTTCTCTAACTCTTTATCCAGTCGCTCTCTGATATGTCGAGACGTTACAAACTTCCCTTCCTTTCCAAAAAACGGAGAATTGTTTATCGAGAACAACATGGACATAGTAGGACTATCGATGTGTATCGGAGGCAAAGCTTCAGGATTCTCTTGATCGGTAATAGTATCGCCAATCTCAAAGCCATCTAAGCCGACAACAGCACAGACATCACCTGCTTGAACATGTTCCACTTTTTTTTTGGCCATACCCTCATAAATCATGAGTTCTTTTATCCTCGATTTTACATTTTTTCCGTCGCGCTTTACCAAGGTGATGGGCTGTCCAACCTTTAAACTGTTCCGGTAAATTCGACCGATAGCAATTCGACCGACAAAGGATGAATAATCCAAACTTGTAATCTGCATTTGGAGGCTACCTTCTGCGGTTTCTGGCTCAGGAATAAAGTCAATAATTAAATCCAAGAGATACGTTATATCCTCGGTAGGATTTTTCCAATCAGGTCCCATCCAACCTTGCTTAGCGGAACCGTAGACGGTTTGGAAGTCAAGTTGATCTTCGGTAGCATCTAGAGTAAACATTAAGTCAAAAACCTTGTCTTCTACGTCCTCTGGGGTACAATTCTCTTTATCCACCTTATTGATGACAACAATAGGCCGTAATCCGAGTGCTAAAGCCTTTGAAAGCACAAAACGGGTTTGTGGCATAGGTCCTTCAAAAGCATCGACTAATAGCAATACACCATCGGCCATTTTTAATACACGCTCAACCTCCCCACCAAAATCTGCGTGACCCGGTGTGTCGATAATATTTATTTTGACATCCTTAAAGCGAATTGAAGCATTTTTTGCTAGGATAGTTATGCCACGTTCTCGCTCAAGATCATGGTTATCCATTAGGAGCTCTCCCACTTCTTCACGATCGGAAAAGGTTTGCGCTTCGACTAGCATTTTATCGACCAAGGTTGTTTTACCGTGATCGACGTGCGCAATGATGGCTATGTTGCGGATAGATTCCATATTATCTTGTAATTGGCACGAAAATAGACCATCAACTGCTTTATCCACACCAAAGATATACACCACTAAAATGGGGATGTAAACAATAGTACATTTATTCTATGTATAGACTACTTTTTTTTCTAATGATCGGGCAGGCTGCTATTGCACAAGTGCCTCTATCTGTAATTAGCTATAACATTCGATACGACAACCCAGATGATGGGATACATTCATGGGCCAATAGGGAAATACATGTAGGTGACTTATTGGATTATTATCATGCTGACATCATCGGTCTACAGGAAGCGCTATCCAATCAATATGATGGACTCAAAGAAATTCTAATCAGCTATAATTCCTATGGACTTGGTCGGGAGGATGGCGATTTAGACGGAGAGTTTTGCCCAATATTTTGGAACAGAAGTCGTTTTGATCTCGAAGGTAAAGGAACTCTTTGGCTGAACGAATCAGGAGAAGTTGGGGAAAAAGGATGGGATGCTGCAACAACGCGCATTGCTTCATGGGTTAAGCTCTATGATTTAGATCGGGAGAAAATGTTTGTAATCATTAACACCCACTTTGACCATAAAGGCGAAGAAGCACGCATAGAGTCGGCAAAGAAAATAAATGAGTTAATTGAAAGTCGTTCATGGAAGGAAGTCATTCTAATGGGTGATTTAAACTGCACCGCCTATTCTGAACCGGTAGAAGAACTTGAAAAAACCCTCCAACGAGCCAATGACCTGTGCGCCTATGTTCCCTACGGAAAAACATTTACATACAGTGGTTTCGAAGTAGAAAACCCTCCTGGCGAGGAGATCGACCATGTTTTTGTCAGCGATGGATTTAGCGTTGTTAAAATGAGAAACATAGGGGATAGTCGAGATGGAGCGTATCCATCAGATCACCTACCAGTACATGTACATCTCACTTGGTAGTTTACCGTCGACGTTTAAAATCTCCTCGTTTCCATGCCTCGATGAACTGAGCCCATGCAAACACATTAAAAATATTCTGCGGAGGTGCCTGTCCTGCCCAGTAATATTTTTGTGCCTCGGCCCGAAGATACCGGTCAGCATTCTCCTGTGCATCCATTGGAAGCGCCTCAGCCATTTCTTGAAGATATTCTCGCTCCATATTTCTCAAGAATCGATCGACGTCACTTTCGGCAAGCTCTAAATCTAAAAATGCAGCCCGAAACATCTCTCGTGTAGGCCATGGATAAATGATTACCGAGTCTAAATAAGCATAGTCTTCCGTCATCAACTTGACAATGGAATATTTATTGGAGTTTAGCGCGCTTGGAATAATGTACCGATCATCCTCAAAGCCAAAACAAGAAAACATGACCGTATCGCCTCCTGCCGCGGCAAAGGAAAAGTAACCATCTGCATTGGAATAAGATCCTCTATTCTTTCCTTTGACTCTAATATTCACAAAGGGAATCCCTACTAAACTATCTGGCGTTACAACATAACCACTAAACTGCACAACTCTCGCGCTATCTTGAGCTTTGGCTGATAAAGGATTGATTAACCATGCAAAAATTAACATGAGTAAACCATGACTTAGCAACCTATAATTTCTTCCTATACACATGTAATGCACATTTAGCAAAAACTTGACCAATTTCTCGGATAAAAGGTTTTTTTGCTCTCTAAATTTACAGTATGCAGAAGGATTTGTTTTTGAACCGACATGTAGGCACCAACTCGGAGACTGAACAAAAGATGCTGGACAGTCTAGGCATGTCTTCGTTAGAACAATTGATTGATGAAACCGTCCCTAATTCTATTAGGTTGAATCAAGCTTTAAATGTCCCATCGGCGATATCAGAACAAGAGTATGCGAAACATATTCAAGAAATAGCCAACGAAAACAAATCGTTTAGGAGCTTTATTGGGCAGGGGTATTATTCAACATACACACCTGCAGTAATTCAGCGCAATGTGTTTGAAAATCCGGGTTGGTATACGCAATACACGCCCTACCAAGCAGAAATTGCGCAAGGCAGGCTAGAAGCCTTATTAAACTTTCAAACCATGGTATCCTCACTTACAGGACTACCCATCGCAAACGCAAGCCTCTTGGATGAAGGTAGTGCTGCAGCCGAAGCGATGATTATGGGCTTCAATAAAGTATCAAGAAAATCCAAGAATAAGACGAAGTTCTTTGTGGATGCCAACACCTTTAGTCAAACCATTGATGTACTTAAAACGAGGGCGAATCCGCTAGGTATAGAGCTTATTATCGATTCTGTTGAATCCTTTACCGATGATGAGGATGTATTTGGAATTCTCTTGTCCTACCCTAATAACCAAGGGGAAATAAATGATTGGTCAGAATGGATTAGTGCACGCAAGGAAGCCCAAGAGTATTTTATGGTTATGGCCACTGACCTCTTAGCACTTACCCTACTAAAAAGTCCGGGCAGCATGGGTATTGACTGTGCGATTGGAAACAGTCAACGATTTGGCGTTCCGCTGGGTTATGGAGGACCACATGCGGCATTTTTTGCTTGCACAGAAGGGTTTAAACGTTCCATTCCAGGTCGAATTATTGGAGTGTCAAAAGACCGTTATGACAACACTGCACTTCGTATGGCCCTACAGACAAGAGAACAACATATTCGCCGGGATAAAGCAACAAGTAACATTTGCACCGCCCAAGCGCTGTTGGCTGTTATGGCATCCTGCTACGCGGTCTACCACGGGCCAAAAGGACTTCAAGGGATTGCGCAAAATATACATTCAAAAACGCAGCGCTTATGGGTAGGTCTTAGTCAAGCGGGATACAATGTATTGAATAAAAGCTTCTTTGATACATTGAGTATTTCCTTGTCACAAGAAAAAATTGCTGCATTAAAATCGAGGGCAGAAGATGCAGAGATCAATCTATTCTATACAGGCAACGAAGTCAGGTTATCCTTGGATGAGTGCACGACGGAAGAAGAATTACATCAGTTGGCAAAAATCTTTGAATCTCCTATTCCAGAGCATCAGCACAAGCAAATAGATTTTCCTATCCGAAACGATGACATATTAAATCATAAAGTTTTTCATCAGTACCGATCAGAAACCTCTATGATGCGTTACCTAAAACGACTTGAAAACAAGGATTTATCTCTTATGCACTCAATGATTGCCTTGGGATCTTGTACGATGAAGCTCAATGCAGCCATTGAATTGCAAGCGGTATCCTTACCAGCGTTTAACCAAGTACACCCATTTGTGCCGCGCAACCAAGTAAATGGATATAACCAACTCATTGAGCAGTTAGCTTCTTATTTAAATGAGATTACAGGATTTGATGCCACATGCTTCCAGCCCAACTCTGGTGCTCAAGGAGAGTATGCAGGCCTTCTTTCGATTCAAGCCTACCATAGATCCAATGGGGAATCCCATAGAAACATTGTACTTATCCCTGAGTCAGCCCATGGCACAAACCCTGCATCAGCGGTTATGGCAGGATGTCAAGTCGTGGTCATCCGATGTGCGAGCAATGGCGATATAGACCTCGACCATCTTGAAGAACAAGCCAAACTTCATTCAGAGAACTTGAGCTCTTTAATGATTACCTATCCTTCAACGCACGGAGTTTTTGAACGGGATGTAGAGAAAGCATGTGCTATTATTCATAAATGCGGAGGACAAGTCTACATGGACGGAGCCAATATGAACGCCCAGGTAGGACTAACAAACCCAGCAAAGATTGGAGCCGATGTTTGCCACCTCAACCTTCACAAAACGTTTGCAATTCCACATGGTGGTGGTGGACCAGGAGTTGGCCCCATCTGTGTTAAAGCCCACTTAGCTCCTCATTTACCTGGCCATGTGCATTTCGATGCAGACAATCAAGAGGGTGCCGTTTCAGCCGCTCCCTTCGGAAGTGCGAGTATTCTTTTAATATCCTATGCTTACATCAGACTGCTTGGTCATAATGGACTCAAGCGATCAACTGAAATTGCCATTTTGAATGCAAATTATATTAAGCATAAATTGAAACCTCACTATAACATATTGTACACTGACGATATACATGGTCATGTTGCTCACGAACTCATCATTGACTTTAGGCCATTTAAGTCACTTGGTATTGAGGTTGAAGATGTTGCCAAGCGTTTGATAGATTATGGGTTTCATGCACCGACTATGTCATGGCCTGTCGTTGGTACTATGATGATTGAACCCACGGAGAGTGAGACAAAAGAAGAAATAGACGCCTTCTGTGATGCGCTGATTGCGATCAAAATTGAAATTGACGAGATTGCTTCAGGGACTATCGATCTAGCTCAATCTATGCTTAAAAATGCCCCTCATACCCTTGCAGAACTAACCGGTGACAATTGGCAACATGTTTACTCGCGTCAAGAAGCAGCATGGCCCATGAAGGATACATCTAGGAAGTTTTGGCCAAGCGTTGGTAGAGTGGACAATAGTTTTGGTGACCGAAACTTAGTGTGCACGTGCCCTTCCATCGAGGATTACATGAATCAGTCCTAGAGGGGAATTTTTTCTCGACTTCTTGCTACTGATTTTTCTCGCTATTAATTTCTGAAGGCATCTCGACTCGCTTTCCCTGAGGGAATTCTCACCAATACTCCGAGATACCCTGACGGAAGCACATAAGAGCCTTTATCGAGTTGCATCACAGATAAACCGGGGTAATTCCCTACAAAATCGGGATTATCTGACGAGAGATTATAATACTGAAACCCCATGCCAAAGATACTTTCAACAACCGTCCACCGGTCTTTATCAGCCTTTCTAAAAAACCCAAACTCAAGATGAAGTTGAGTTCTATTTTGCATAGAAGATGTTTTAACGCGTTCTTGAAAAAGAAAGTTAGGACTCCAAATCCACTCCGTCTGAGAATTGCTATGCTGAGTGTAGGCTATGGATGGACCAAAGAAAACATCAGGACCACTTGTTCTTCGCTTAAAGTAATAGCGCAATGACAGTTTCCCTTTTCCTCCCCAATTTTTGTAGTTATCGGCATATTGCATATTGATATAGGCATATAAGGGATTTGCTAGATGGCTAACGAGTCCTGCCTCTATGTGTAAGCCCAACTTAGGATGTATCTGTACTTCGGAACCCATATTTAAGGAAGGGGCTGTCCAATCCATGATGCTCAATAGACTCACCTTGGTTATCCATTTTGGCCTTTGTGAATTCAGCTCATAGAAAGATGTTGAATCATTATAAACATATTGGGCTGTAGTTTGAAGGCAACTAACAACCATTAAAACACCTAGTAAGCGCAGGCTATAGTCGCGTTTGATCATAAGGCGAGATTTGACAACTCGGTTAAACTTGTTGGATTGGTGTAATCAAACTGCCGAATACCGTCAGGACTTACCACTAAGGCAATATTATTTTGTGCAATGACATCATTAGCCTCAAAGCCCATTTCTCGAGTCAATACCACCGGGTTAATGCGATCCGAGACATCAAATACTACAAGCCCTTGATTTCCATCACATACAAACAATAAGTCTCCATCAACTGAAAGGCCCCTTGGGTTATTCATCGCAACTTCTGTGATTTGAATAGGATTTTCTAATGAGGCAATATCATAGATCTCCAAAATATTTGCATCCCCCAGGAAGTCACACGCTCTGCCAGAGCGAATCGTGACATAGGCATATTCTCCATCGCTGACTACGGGATCACAAGCCATGGCATGCTCAAAGAAACTCAGTTCAGAGGGTATTCCTTCGCCATCTAAACCATAGATATAAGCTCCTGTATTCGAACCGATAAACAAGGTGTTATCGAAAGGAAAAATCGTTTCAATGCCGAATCCTACATCCTGCTGATCCTCAAGTATCATTTGAGTTGGATTGGTAATGTCAATCGTGGTCAAGGTCGTGTTATCTACGGCGTATAAATTATTTTGTACAATTGTAAATCGAGCGAGTGAACCACCAGTCCCAATAACTCCACCACTATCTACTCCTGGCAAAACACTACTATCATTCCCTGAACAACTAATAAGGCTTAGAAAAAAGATTCCTAACGCTGTATAATACCAATTCATTATCGACGACATTTAGGGTTTACTAATTCTTCGAATACCCAATCGACAGCAACTCCACGAGAAGTATCCACACATTCAAAATATCCGAACAGGCCTTCAGGATATAATGCATCAGAACGGTTGTAAATCCCAGACAATCGGCCAATTTCTTGAACATAAGCCCAATCGGACACATCGACCGCAACCACATCTCTGCCTATATCTACAAACATAACATCATTTCTAATCGCCATATCTTCATTTAATGGGACATTGATAAAGGCAATTCCCGTTGGGTTTGAAGGATCATTGTTATCAAATACATGAATCCCCTGCCCTGTCTCACCAACCAAGATGTATGGACCGTACTTATAAATTTTTCCGGCTTCTTGGATGGACTGTGCAGGCGAAGAAGAAACCGTAAGATCGGCTTCTCCTTGATAGACTGGCTTCCAGCCATCAATTACTAAATCCTCTTCAACTTGACATGAAAAGAAGCCCAACGAAAAAGCCAAGAGACAGAAGGCGACCCAAAAAATCGAGGCATTACTATTCATTTTTATCATAAGGTAAAGTTAGAAATTCCAATTTATGCCTTGTTCCATTTACTCAACTCCCATCGCGCTAATGGAGTTTTTTCAAGTCCCGTCTGATATCCCTTTATAATAAGATGATACCCTAACAATCCTACCATGCCAGCATTATCGGTGCATAAGGTAATCGGAGGAAGGGCTATCTGTACATTTTTTGATTGAGCAAAGTCTTGAATCGCTGCTCGCAAGGCCGAATTGGCGGATACACCCCCAGCAAGTGCAATACAAGGTACATCATATAGCCCCAAGGCATATTGATATTTTTCCAATAAAATAGCCACCAAGGTGTGTTGAATAGAAGCACACAAATCATGAAGATTTTCTTCGATGAACGTTGGTTTTTGTTTGGTCTCCTTTTCTAAAAAGTATCGGATCGCAGTTTTTACGCCGCTAAAACTAAAATCGAGCCCATCTGTCTTTGGACGACTAAAAGTATACTTAAGGGGATTTCCTTGTTGCGCCATCTTATCCATATGAGGTCCTCCTGGATACGGTAATCCCAGCATTTTTGCCGCTTTATCAAAGGCCTCCCCAACTGCATCATCTAATGTGCTTCCTAGTACTTCCACATCATGCCAATCGCGAACCATAACAAATTGTGTATGTCCTCCTGAAACATTTAAACAGAGATACGGAAAGGTTGCCGGCCTGTCCGCGCCCATAGGTGATAGCGCATGGGCCATCATATGATGCACACCGAGCAGAGGAACGTCTAACGCAATGGACAAGCCTTTGGCAAATTCCCAACCGACGAATAACGACCCAAGAAGTCCTGGCCCGCGTGTAGCCACGATAGCATCTAAGTCGTTCATTTTCAAATTATTAATGCGAAGCGTCTCCGCAACAAGTGGCACGATATGTGATGTATGAGCTCTTGAAGCTAACTCAGGCACTACCCCACCATACGATTTATGGACTTCTTGATTCGCAACCGCATTGGCTTTAAGAAGTCCTTTATCCACAAGGGCTACGCTTGTATCATCACAACTTGACTCAATAGCAAGGATAGTGGTTACCTGCTTCATCCGTTCTTCGGTATTTTTATACAAATAAACGATATAAAAGAGGTAAAGTACATAGAATCAAAAAAGCTTCTCCGATGCATAGCAAAGGTTATGGGTTGGCTGTCCCTAAGTGCGGTCACTCTAGCTTTATCCTTGTGCATACTCCTCCAAGTTCCCTCAGTACAAACATGGCTAGCGAATAAGCTTGTTCATCAACTGGAACATTCCCTAGATGCCACAATTGAATTGGACTACATACATTTTGAGTTTTGGCATACGGCAAGAATTGAAAACTTCTCCCTAACACAAAGCGATAAATCAATTCATCTCGAAAAAGTGGAGCTTGACTTTGATGTCTTTGATTTATTTACCTCTGCAATCTCCATAAAGGAAATCAATGTTAATGGAGTGAGAGCGGTATTAAATACCGACCCCTCCATAGATAGGCCCCAAGTAAAAAAGGGAAAACAGTGGAAAACCGTTCTTCAAAAAATCAATCTCGAAAAAATTCATCTTACGGTGCTCATGCCTCAAAGCGAACAGACTATTGAAGTAGACTTACCCTTAGCGAACATCAATTTTGGAAATCTAGTGCTGGGAGATTCCAGTATTCAAATCTCTACAATAGATTTTCATTCTCCATTGATAACCCATGAGCTACCCAATAGACGATTAGCACCATCTTTTCCTAGGGATTCTATAATCGATTTTACCATATTGACTGCAATAGGTGTCTCCATAGACAATTTATCCACCAATAACATGAGATATGTAACGATAAAGGATCAAGATTCAATAACGGTTATCAAAGAATTAAGTGGGCAATTCTCTCTGAATTCTAGCAAAAACTCTTTACGGCTAAAGGCAAAAAACCTTATGGCAAACGTTGATCAATATCCCGCAATTCAAGCAGATGAGGTTGAAATAACATCAGCAAGGGATTCTTTCTTTTTCGGTATGAATAATCTGAGGTGGGGAGAAAGTGCATTTAATGGATGGGTACACCTACCCCTAGCCAACTATCAATATAATCTATCCAATGGATTTAAGGCGCCATTTAAGGTATTACTTAATCAGTCCTACATCACTGCAACTGAAAAAGACTTTCTTTTCGCGACACTCAATCTAAACCAAACTCCATGGGACGATCTTCTAGGAAATGATACCTTACGCTTGGATACATTTAATGCTGCGGGATCCTTGTCCGAACTCTATGTTAAGCACCTTACATTTCAAAGTCAAAACCTATCCATTGAGGGTCATGCTTCAATCCATGGTCTTCCTGTGCTCAACAATACCTTTGTCTCTTTAGACTGTAAAAAGCTTACGGTAAAGACTTCCCCATGGCTAAGGCTAGCCAAAAGAGCTTCGATATCTTTACCTGAATTCTGCGACCGTATTCCTACAATAGGGATCAAGGGACATCTGGAGGGAAGCCTTCAGGACCTTGCCATGAATGCCTCGGTAAATACAGTATTTGGCCAGGCGGTTATAGCAGCTAGCATGGATTGGGATGCAAAGAATCTACCGAAGTATAAAGGAAGGCTGTCGACGGCAAACTTTAACCTTGCCTCGCTGTTGCAAAATCAAAATTTTGGAAATGTTCAATGTAATCTAGAAATAGATGGATATGGATTTCAAAATCTCGAGCGGGAATTCGACATCAGTGGCGGCATAAGCGCCTTTGACTATAAAGATCAGACAATCGACAATATCCAGTTGAACGGCCATCTTTCCAATGAAAAATACCTAGGTCAGATTGAGGTTTTTGATGATGCCGTGCAACTTCATGCACAAGCCACCATTGATCAAAGTGGAACCATTCCAACAGTGTTAGCCACGGGCAACTTGGATTTCCTTCGTGTTGAGGGATTCTCTAGTTATGATAAAGCCCTAGCCATTTCAGGAAGATTCGACCTTGATGGTCATAGTATTGATGATGAACGCGGCCTTATTGATTTAAGCCTGTCCGATTGGGCCTTAGATTTTGATGAACGCATTGTTGCCCTTCCTCCTACACGACTAGTGTATAGCCAATTACCAGAGGATCGCATCGCCATTGATATTAAATC
>TARA_B100000963_G_scaffold210941_2_pt1 | contig 19589 bp, 17 predicted proteins | sample TARA_B100000963 | Tara Oceans TARA_B100000963 (sample SAMEA2622097) | marine metagenome | biome: marine biome (ENVO:00000447); feature: surface water layer (ENVO:00002042); material: "saline water (ENVO:00002010), including plankton (ENVO:xxxxxxxx)" | depth 5 m | reverse complement strand
TCAATGGCGTCCTGTGTCTAGCCTAAGTAATCCAACGATCGCGACCCCGGTAGCCAGCCCTATTTCTTCTACAACCTATATAGTTGAGGTAACCGATGGGAACAACTGTGTTCAATTAGACTCCATGAATCTTGGGGTATATCCAGCACCAAATATCGATGCAGGTCTAGATACCTCAGTTTGCCTCAACATCAACTTACCTCTTGTCTTTAACGATGAGGTGCAATTACAAGCAACTGGGGCAGTAGCCTACGCTTGGATACCCCTTGATGGTCTTGATGATGGCCTGATAAGTAACCCTATTGCTTCGCCAGACACTAATATTCTATACGTTGTAGAGGGGATTGATTCCAATAATTGTCTTGGGCGTGACTCTGTTTTAGTTACTGTGTTAAATCCCGCACTGGATCTTATCAGTCTTTCGGTTGATTCCACATGTTTTGGAGATACATCACAAGTTGATGTCGCCGATCAAGGGTTAGTGAGTGAATATTTATGGACGCCTTCGGCTGGATTAAGCGATTCTAGTATACGCCTTCCAATTTTTACACCCCAGGTAACGACGACTTACACCCTGCAGGTAACCAATTATTGTTATGGAGATTTGGATAGCATTCGTATAGAGGTACTCCCTCTACCGCTTGTCACGATACCTGATATTGATTCTGTATGTATTGATGCTTTACCTTATGAGCTTTCTGCACCTCCAGGGTATGATAGCTATTCATGGATAACGAGTGATCCATCCATTCTTGACCCGACAGCAGATACAACTTTTGTTAGCCCATCTTTTGATGAGACCTATATCTTGGAGATTACCGATGATATTGGAAGTTTACAATGTTTAAATCGGGATACCTTGCAGCTTGAGGTCAATTATCTTCCGGATGTAACAATTCTTCCAATTGGACCTTTTGTGTGTGAAGGTATCCCCTATGTATTAGATGCTTTTTCGGATGAAGCAATTTCCTATCAATGGCTTTCAGACCCTGCTATAGATTCAAGCCAAGGAAATCAAGCCATTATTACCCCGATTGATACTAATTGGTACACTGTGATTGCATCCAATATTCATGGCTGCGAGAACTCGGACAGTATTTTTCTTCCCGTTCAATTTCCTGTCTCGGTAGATGTAGTGAGCGATACAGCGTTGTGTATTGGAAGTGAACTTGTACTGAACGCTCTAGGTGCAGAGACTTATCAATGGTTTGAGGCAAGTCTTGATCTTTCGCAAGACGCCACACTTATTTATCCTGTGACAGGGAATATGTTCATAACGGTAGTCGGTTCTAATGCATGCTTTGATGATACGATGATTGTTAGTGTAACGGGTTTGGATTTACCTCTTGTCACTGCAGGGAATGACACGACGATATTTCGAAATACTCAGGCTGAACTTTCTGGAGATGGAGAAGGTAATCTTGTTTGGATAGATAATCCGAGCATTCTTAATCCAGGAAGCCTTATCATCGACGTCGAGCCCCTTGAGAACACAACGTATATTCTTTCCTCACTTGGTGGAAATGGCTGTGAAAATCTTGATTCCGTTACCGTCTTTGTTGAGGGAAAAAATGCCCTCTATCTGCCTACTGCATTTTCTCCAAATGGAGACGGAATCAATGACTTATTTCACATTATTGCCTCGCTTAATATCACACAGATACTAGACTTTAGCATTTGGAATCGCAGTGGAGGACTATTATTTAGCACGTCTGATATAAATGATATGGGCTGGGACGGGCGCTTTAAAGGTAAAGAACAACCCCTAGGAGTTTATGTTTGGTCTATCCAAGCGTTGTCGTATGATGGAGAGATCGTTTCTTATAAGGGTAATGTAACGCTAACGCGCTAATGAAGAAAAGAAGTGCTTGGTTAACGCTTTTTTGCATGGCTTGGATTATTATTTCATGTAATGGTGTGGTTGGTAAAAGAAAAGCTCTTTCAGAGGGCCAGCGTATTTATCTTGCACAGTGCCAGCGTTGTCATGGTGCTTATGGTAACGCTCAACTCAATGGTGCAAAAAACCTCCAGTATTCAACGCTCAACATGGATGAACGCATCCATATTATAACCAATGGAAAAGGAGTTATGCCAGCTTTTTATGGAAATCTTAATGCAGAGGAAATCACTCTCGTCGCGTCCTATTTGGATTCTTTACCTGTGGCCCCTTAAACCATGAAAAAGACATCATCAAAGTGGTCAGTTTTGGGTTTGATGTCCGGCAGTTCGTTGGACGGCTTAGATGTTTGTCATGTAGAATTTTCAATCCAAAGCTCAAAGTGGTCTTTTGAAATATCTTCTTTCGAAACCTATACTTATCCAAAGGAATTGGTTAATCGTTTGTCTGCTGTAGCTAAGGCTTCTGCTAAAGAACTCTTTTGCTTGGATGCGGCATTGGGATATTTTTTTGCCCAATCTGTTGAAAGCCATTTGCATAAAGAGGGCATTGGTAACCTAGATCTTATTGCAAGCCACGGCCACACCATTTTTCACGATCCAAATATTGGTAACTCTCATCAAATTGGTAAGCCAAACGCTATGGCATCTGTTGCTCAATGTCCTGTAGTATACGATTTCCGTTCTTCTGACCTCAGTTACGGTGGTCAAGGATCCCCCATATTACCGTATTCAGAAGAAGTGCTGTTTCCTGCCCATGACGGTTACCTTAATCTTGGAGGCATTGCCAACCTCAATATCCCAAAGTTGGGGTTAGCCTTTGATATTGCGCCTTGTAATCAAGTTCTAAACCATCTAGCTCAGCGCGGCGGCCATAAATATGATCGCAACGGGGAAATCTCACAAGGTGGACAGGTAATTGAGGATCTGCTAAAACAACTTAGTTCATTGAGTTATGTTTCTCTTGAGCCTCCCAAATCATTGGACAATTCATACACAATGGAAGTACTAAAGCATCTTGAAAAATATGTATTGATATCTTTAGGTGACACCTTGTTTACTTATATACATTTCCTAGCTAGGGAGATCGCTCGTTGGATTGAATTCGGTAACCTGCAGCGTATCATGGTTACAGGAGGAGGAGCTAACAATGCCACCTTGTTTAACAGTATTTGTCAGGCAAGTCAATATGAGATTATTAAGCCGGAGAATCTTATCGTCGAGGGCAAAGAGGCATTATGCATCGCTTGGATGGGTCTAACTCGTTATCTTGAGATGGTAAACGCGAGAGCGAACTATACAGGAGCAAGAAAGGATACAATCAATGGAGCCATTATTTTACCCTAAAGGGGATAGTATTTTTATCACGGGTGCCACAGGTCTTTTAGGGGCCCAATTTATACGCAAACTATTGGGTGAAGGCTATCGAGTGGTAGCATTACGCCGCAAAGAAATTCCTGATCCATGGCTTAAAGAAGTCGAAGATCAAATCCAATGGCATTTAGGAGACATCAATGATGTTCAGTCCTTACTTGAGGGCATGAGGGGATGTCAGCATGTCATTCATGCTGCAGCTATGATTTCCTTTTTACCCAAACGACGCCAGCAAATGATGAAGACCAATATCCAGGGCACGGCCAACATGATCAATGCTGCGCTTGAATTAAATATGGCATCTTTTATCCATGTCAGCTCGGTTTCAGCTTTCGGCCGCTATCAAATGGATGGCATTATTGATGAATCTAAAAAGTGGATCGACCACAAGCATAATACGGGATACGCAATTAGTAAATACAAGGCGGAGTTAGAAGCATACAGGGGTTTTCATGAGGGGTTAAATGTCCTAATCGTAAATCCTTCGACCGTTATTGGCCACAGTGATTGGACTAGAGGGTCTTCACGCATGTTTCAATTGGCTTTTAGGGGTAACCGATTTGCACCGAAAGGACGAATGGGCTTTATCATGGTAGAAGATGTAATTGATTTAACGCTCAAATTGCTTGAGCGCAAGTGCTTTGGCGATCGATTCATTCTTACGGCTGAGCAACACAGTTTTTCGGATATTTTAAAAATGGTGGCCAAAGGATTTAACAAACGTCCGCCAAGTTTAACCGTCAGCCCGTTCCTTGCTGGTGTGGCATGGCGAATGCATGCTGTACAATCCTGGTTCACAGGGTTAGAGCCTGGAATATCCAAAGAAACGGCACGTTACACCCAATTTAATTACGATTACAGCAACGCCAAGGTTATGAACGCCGTTGATCATAAATTGCGTGACATTGAATCGGGGATTCAAGAGGTTTGTGCAAAATATCTCAACCAAAAGTAAACTGCTATGCGCTTAGTTCATTCCATTGCCTCATGGATTATGAAAAAACGCTTGCACTCTATTGAGCTTTTCATGCAGTATCCAGAGGAAGTTCAAGGCGATGTGCTTGAGCAGCTTGTACAATGTTCTACCCAAACTTCTTGGGGAGAGACTTATGATTACTCGTCGATCAAGGGAAGAGGAGATTTTGTGCGAAGAGTGCCCCTGCAGGATTACAAAAGCCTTGAGCCATGGATTACGCGCATGATGGAAGGTGAACGGCACGCACTTTGGCCCGGAAAAACAAAGTGGTTTGCGCAATCATCAGGTACTTCAGGTGGACCTAGAAAGTTTATTCCTGTATCAAAAGAATCCTTGGAGAATTGTCACTTCAAAGGAGGTAAGGACATGTTGGCACTTTATCTAGCCAATCACAATGAATCCTCGTTGTTTGAAGGAAAAAACTTAATTGTTGGGGGGAGTACTCAAGTTCATGACTTAAATCCCAATGCCTATTATGGAGATTTGTCGTCGATCATTATTCGAAATTTTCCATTCTGGGCTCAATTTCGTCAGGCTGCTCGGAAATCCTTGACACTTTTACCCGATTGGGAAACCAAGCTTCAACAGATCACCGAAAGGGTTTGTGAAGAAAATGTTACCATGTTAAGTGGTGTTCCCAGTTGGAATTTAGTGCTTTTACGACGAGTTTTGGATTATTCAGGTGCGAAAACTATAGCGGAGGTTTGGCCTAACTTAGAACTATATGTCTGGGGTGGAATGTCTTTGAGGATTTACAAGGAGCAATTTGACCGGTTGTTAGGTAAGCCCATTAGCTATCTTCAAACCTACAATGCATCGGAAGGATTTTTTGGGATTCAAGATCGCTTTTCACAAGAGATAGATGACATGTTACTCATGTTAGATTATGGAATTTATTATGAGTTTATACCTGAAAATTCTTGGACGGATGAACAGCCAGAAACTCTAGCAATTCATGAAGTAGCCCTTGAAGAACGCTATGAGTTAGTGATTTCTACCAATGGGGGTTTGTGGCGCTATAGAACAGGAGATGTAGTCCAATTTACTAGCTATTCTCCGTTTCGAATAAAGGTGGCTGGCCGCACAAATTATAGTATAAACTTAGTAGGAGAAGAACTTATGGAATCACATGTACAAGAGGTCTTGCCTCGAGTATGCGAGCAATACAATGCAGAGATTGAAGAATACACAATGGGTCCATCAATTAAGGTTCATCAAGGCATTGCTCGGCATGAATGGCTTATTGAGTGGAGTAGGGTGCCTGCAGACCTTGAGGGCTTTGCTCGAGATCTTGACATAGGCCTCATGCAGACCAATTGTGACTATGCGGCGAAGCGGCATAATGGTTTGGTGTTAGAAGAACTTCATGTTACGTCTTTACAAAAAGGCCACTTCTATCGATGGTTAAGCCAAGAGGGTAGGCTTGGGGGGCAGGTGAAAGTACCTCGAATGCGTGGTGATCGTAGTATTTTAGATAGTGTTTTAACATCGCAAGAATTATGATGGTATTATTATCTCCATCCAAAACCATGGAGCTCAAAAGTCATCCAACAATAACTCCTTCTCAACCCATTTTTGAAGAAGTCACAAAAGAGGTCAGGAGCGAGATTCAAGGTATAAAGAAAGATGATCTTCAACAATGGATGAAGTTGTCACCGTCATTAACGGAGGCTGTATATGCTATGTACCATTCAGAGAATGGACAACATGGCATGGCTTTGTGGTCGTATACAGGGACAGCCTTTTCAGGGCTAGATGCTAAAACTCTTTCTCCTGGCAATTTGCTCTATGCCCAGGATTATTTAGGCATTCTTTCGGCATTGTACGGATGGGTAAGGCCTTTAGACAGCCTTCACCAATATCGATTGGAAATGGCCTTACGAAGCCCCAAGACAAAAATAGCCTATCACGACTTTTGGCGTAAACGAATTACGGAAGCACTGAATTCCCATGTCAAGGCCATAGATACGAAGTATTTGCTCAACCTTATGTCTGCTGAGTATGGTAAATCGGTGGATTGGAAGTTATTTCCAATAGATGTCGTAAGCTGTTCTTTTTTACAAAAGTCTCCCAAAGGATTAAAAAATATGGCCGTTCATAGCAAGCGAGCCCGGGGACTTATGGCACGATATGTAATCGAACATCGCATACATGAAATCAATCGCCTTAAGAAGTTTTCGGCTGAAGATTATAAGTTTTCGGACGCTGAGAGTTCAGAGAATAGACTAGTCTTTGTTCGATAATCCGTAGTGCTTTTCCATAGCGTTTAGCTGGCCAGAGAGTCTTCCCGTAATCCAATGGAAGTACATGATGAAATCACTTGCTAAGCTGTATAGGGGATGGGTAAATGTTGCGGGTTTATTACGCTCAATAAGTCCATGTCCAATCCAGGCAAAGCCATATCCTACAAATGGAATAAGGGCTAATAGGATCCAATACTGCCATATAATACTTAGGATAAGCAAGACAATGAATCCTGAAGTTCCTACATAGTGGAGCGCTCTGTTTTTGGCATGTCGATGCTCATAGAGATAATGCAGATAAAAGGAGGATAAGGAAGTGTATTTTTTATCGATATCTGATGGATGCTTCTCCATAAAAATTCTAGTCTTGAGTTGAAGTCCAATGCATGGCACGTTGAGCTGCTTTCTTCCATTGCGCATAACCATCTTTGTAATTCGAAGTACCAGAAGTAAATAAGGAGGCATCCTTTCCACTATTATCGGTAAAGAAATTACTGGGTTTGGCAGCTAACTTTGCAGCGCCAAGGGCTGTCTGTTCTTGATTGGAAGGAAGATGGATGTCTATCTGGCTAAGATCACTTTGAAACTGCATTAAAAAGGAGTTTGCCGACATGCCGCCATCTACATATAGAGCAGAAGGTTCTAAGCCGGACGCATGCTTCATGGCAAGCAACAGATCTTGATTTTGATAGGCAATGGACTCGAGCACAGCGCGTCCAATCGCCTCCTTGGAAGTATTCCTTTCTAAACCGATGATAAGTCCTCGAGCGGTTGAATCCCAATATGGTGCGCCTAATCCCGTAAATGCTGGGACAAAAATCAGCATCGGATTATGTAGGGTTTTCTCTGCACTGTGTGCTGTTTCTTTTACATTTTTGATTAAGTCGACATCCTTTAACCAAGTCATAGCACTTCCTGCATTGAAAACACTTCCTTCTGCCGCATAGGTAATCTTGCCATTAATTCGCCATGCGACTGTAGCTAGAATCCCAGAGCTTGGGTCAAGGGGTTTATCTCCCGTATTCATTAACATAAAACATCCGGTTCCATACGTATTCTTAAGCATTCCTTCTTCTATGGCATCGTGCCCATACAAGGCTGCCTGTTGGTCTCCTGCAATTCCGCGAATGGGAATAGCTGCTCCTAGAACATCAGGGTGAGCCATGGCCAAATCACCGCTAGAATCAACAACCTCAGGCAGCATAGACATGGGAATGTCAAAGAGCTTACAGAGTTCTTCGTCCCAAGATCCTGTCTTAAGATTAAAAAGCATAGTACGAGAGGCATTGGAAGCATCGGTGATATGGGATTTTCCTTGAGTAAGCTTCCAAATTAACCATGAATCAATGGTTCCAAAGCAAAGATGGCCTTCCTCTGCGAGTTGACGGATTCTTTTAGAGTAGTTTAGAATCCAATGCACCTTGCTAGCTGAAAAATAGGGGTCAATAGGAAGCCCTGTTTTGTTGCGAATTCCATCTTCTAGCCCCTTGGATTTTAAGTCATTGCAATACGACATGGTGCGACGATCTTGCCACACTATAGCGGGATAAACTGCCTTTCCATTTCTTCTATCCCATACTACGGTAGTTTCTCGCTGGTTAGTGATGCCAATCGCTTCAATAGTGTCCTTTACATCTCCCAATGTTTTGCAGGCTTGATTAAAGGAGGACAAAGAAGTTTGCCATATTTCTTCAGGATCATGCTCCACCCAACCGGAATTGGGAAAAAACTGCTCAAAAGGTAACTGTCCGCGACTCACCTCTGCCATTTTTTCATTGTACAGAATGCATCGACTACTCGTTGTTCCCTGATCAAAGCTTACAATGTATTGGTTTTTCATTGGCTTTGTATTTTAAGCAGTCTAATAAGGAGTATTGTCATTTTTCTAAAGTAATTTACGAATTACCAATTTATGAAGTGGTCCTTGCATTTAAGCTTATTTTTTTGCGTTATTACACCAACTGTTTGCGGGCAGGTTGAATCCAATTCAATAGATACAGCTGAAGGGGATAATGTGTTTGCTTATGAAAATCCAAAAGGCTTTGGGAAGGTTCTAGATTTGGTAAATCTCCCCCAAAAAACTAATCGTTCTGTCTCTGTGAGAGAGGATTTTCTTCCTTTTGAAGGCATGGAGATTGCATCAATAGATGTGATTGTCTTCGATGAAAAAAATCAAGTAATAAAGGATACAGCCCAATGGAATCCCAATATCCACTTTGTGTCAAAAATCAATCAGTATCGATGGAACGCAAAACTCGTAAAGCGGCAGCTTATGTTCCGAGATGGGGACTTGGTGGATGCGCAATTAATGGTAGATAATGAGGTGGTTCTTCGCCAGCGTACCATTTATCGTGATGCTGTTATTCAACTGCATAGGATAGATGAAAATAGGGTAAAGGTCAATGTCCTTGTTCAAAACAACCGTCATTGGCAGGTACTCTTTGAAGGAGGCCCTGGGTCAATTCAGCTGGGCTTTGGAGTCTATGATATCTTTAGCATACCTCAAACGATTCAAGTGACAGCAAAAGGAAATTTCAACAAATGGAATCCATATTCTACTTTTCTTCTACATGATCTACGGAATATCTTTAAATCGGGAATGGACATTAAGACAACCGTGATTCATGAGAATACAAATCAAGAATTTGAAACTAAATTCCAACGAAAGTTTTTAGTCTTCAATACAAAATGGGCCTTTCAAGCCAAGGTTAATTTTAATAAGTCGAAGTTGGTTGACCGAAGTTTTGATACACCCTTTGATTTGATATCAAACCGGCAGAGTCTCTGGTTGGCAAGGTCCTTTAGCGCACGGCATCTGGGCAAGTCTTTTTCGTTGTCGCGTTGGACGGTGGGTCTTCGCTATGTGCGCAGAGGATACAGTCGAATTCCAGAAAGTCAGCCCTTTTACGAAAGTGAGCAGTTTGTGGTCCTAGGCATTGGTTTGGTGAGCAGAGACTTTTATGAAGTGGAAGAGCTTGTTCAGTTTCGAGCCTACGATTATTTAGTAAAGGGTTGGAATATCGCCTTAATCGGGGCGTATGAGATGAGCGAAAATCGAGGGAAACGCATAGGCTTAGCAGTAAAAATGAATGCCTCTACAATCTATCCAAGATTGGGTCATATGACAGCGGGTATTCATGCCAATATCTACCTCAAGTCGGGCTCTTATGACCAAGCATCAATTCGACTTTTTGACCAATACGTTTCAAACTCTGTTACTTTGGGTAAGTTGAAGTTTCGGCAGTTTGTAGCCACATCAGCCACGATGAGTATGGATCGGACATCCAATGATTTTTTTAGTTTCAATGCAGTACAAGGATTGGATGGAAGGTTACTTAAGTATTCGAGTAGTTTAGTCGCCAATTTTGAGTCTGTTTTTTATACGCCGATTACTTGGTGGAATTCAAGGTGTAATTTCTACGGATTTGCTGATTTTGCCTTGACGACTGCAGGTAGTCCCCGTGATTTTGATAAGAGCATTTTACACCATGGCTATGGAATAGGTATTCGTTTTCAGGCGCGTAACCTTGGCCTGAATTTTGTCGATATTGCCTTTGGATTTTATCCAACCTACCAAATTGCTGATGCTCCCTTTTTCAATTATCTGTTTTCAACTACTCCTCGACTTTATGATGCGGGAAGTTTGAGGTCATCGGCCTATTACAGTCCAGATATTTAGAACGGCTGAAGGCTCTATGTGTCGTAAGCTATAAAAAGCAGTGCGCCAATGCTATGCGAAACGGCCTTTAGTGTGCACTGCTTTCCATTGAGCACAAAAGAAATCGAGCTAGCATTTTTTTGGACTTTATCCAAGGGTGCCAAAACATCACCAACTAGATCAACATCTGGAAACAGTCCACTATTTGCCTCTTCAAGGGAATAATGTGATTCGCTCAGGGAGAATATGGCTTGTAAATGGCGAGAGACTTCAAAGGTGTTAGTTTCTTTCCAATACAGCACAAAACCGATGTTTTGGCTAATCATCATGGCATCTAAAACCTCGTTCAGTAAAGCGGTTTCATCGTTGATTTGGTTAAACTGCTTATTGAGGTCTGAGCGCTTGCTCGCATACTTTATCGAAGAGTCTAAAATAGCCCCGTCAAAACGTCCTTTCACTAAAAAATCTTGAGCTCCTTTGCTTACGGCATTCTCCCCTGTCTTTTCATCGGATAGACCTGTCATAACAACAACAGGAATATCGGGCCTGAATTCTACTACGGTATCTAAAATGCCAAGCCCTGAAGCATCAGGTAGATGAAGGTCAAGAAGAATAACATCAATGGATTCACTTTCGAGTAGTTCAAGGCCTTTGGCAAGACTGCCAGCATCATGAATCACATAGCCTTCAGGATCAATTTCTTCAAGATAGAAACGGATTAGAAATGCATCACCTGGGTTATCCTCAATGGCTAAAATATGTAGTGGTCTTTGTTCACTCATAGCGTGCAATTTTTGCTGTGCTTAACCAAAACGTATGAATCGCCGTTATCGTCTTTATATAGTCTTCAAATTCTATGGGTTTAACCACGACAGCGTTGGCGAGTTGTTTATAGGCAGATCGGACATCCGAATTTAGGCTTGATGTGGTCATAACAACAACAGGAATCAACTGTAAGTGATCGTCTTCTTTTAACTTTCCAATAAAATCCAAGCCGTTCATTCCAGGCATATTTAAGTCTACGATCAATAAATCGGGATATGCGTCAGGGTTTGACTCTTGGAGTCTTTTCAGTGCCTCCTGCGCATTATCTATATAAGTTAAGTTTACATCAAGATTGGTGCGCAAAATGGCTTCTTCCATTAAAATGGAATCCCCCAAATTATCGTCAATCATCCAAACGTTGTTTTGCTCCATGGCCCTTGTTATTGCTCAATATAGTGAATCTTTACGCCTTCTAATGTGTAAAACTGCGCTATCCGTGCACTTGGCTTTTCAACCTCGACAAGTATCTTCCATAGACGATGGCAGCAAAGTATACAGAGGATAATATTCGGACGCTCGATTGGAAGGAACATATACGTCTTAGACCTGGAATGTACATAGGTAAGTTGGGGAATGGACAGTCTGCCGATGATGGAGTCTATATATTGATTAAAGAGGTTATTGATAACTCGATTGATGAGTTTATCATGGGCCACGGAAAACGAATAGATATTCAAGTCAATGATGACAGTGTCTTTATTCGTGACTATGGACGTGGGATACCACTCGGCAAAGTGGTAGATGCGGTTTCAAAGATCAATACAGGGGCAAAGTACGATAGTTCGGCCTTCAAAAAGACAGTGGGTCTAAACGGGGTAGGAACGAAAGCGGTCAATGCTCTTTCATCTAAGTTTACCGTAGAGTCAATACGTGACGGCGAAGCGTTGCAAGCCACGTTTTCTTGTGGTAATCTCGAGGAGGAAAAGCGGATTAAAAGCGATAAGGAAAATGGAACCTCTGTTCATTTTATACCAGATGCTACCATCTTTAAGAATTACAATTATCGTACTGAATTTGTCGAAGATCAAATTCGTCATTATGCCTATCTCAACAAAGGCCTTGCTCTTTATCTAAATGGTCAACGTTTCGTTTCAAAAAACGGCCTACTTGATCTTTTACAAGATAAAACTGAGGCAGAGCAGATTCGATACCCCATTATGCATTTTGAGGGAAACGATATCGAAGTCGCGTTAACTCATGATAGTCATTACGGAGAGTCGTATTACTCTTTTGTCAATGGTCAATATACCGTTCAAGGGGGAACCCATGAGGCCGCGCTTAAGCAGGCCATTGTTAAAACAGTGAGGGATTTTTACAGCAAACAATTTGATCCTCAAGATATACGCGCATCCATTGTGGCGGCTATTTCTATCCGCATGCAAGATCCTGTCTTTGAGAGCCAAACAAAAACCAGGTTAGGCTCTACACAAATTGAGGAGGGTGGAAGCTCTATGTACTCTTTTGTGCTCGACTTTTTAAAGAAGGCTCTAGATGATTTTTTACATAAAAATCCGGATTCTGCTGAGGCGCTCCTTAAACGCATTACACAAAGTGAAAGGGAGCGCAAGGATATGGCAGGCGTGAAAAAGCTTGCCAAAGAACGGGCAAAAAAAGCCAACCTTCACAATAAAAAGTTAAGGGATTGTAAATTCCACTACAATGATAAGGGAAAAAACATAGAAGACGAGGATAAACAACGAACAACGGTCTTTATCACGGAGGGAGACTCGGCAAGTGGGTCCCTAACAAAGGCAAGAAATCCTCACTATCAAGCAGTCTTTAGTTTACGGGGGAAACCGCTAAACTGCTACGGACTTAAAAAGAAGATAGTCTATGAAAATGAAGAGTTTAATCTCTTGCAACATGCTTTAAATATTGAAGAAGGCCTTGAAGGGCTTCGTTTTAACAATGTGGTGATTGCCACCGACGCTGACGTTGATGGAATGCATATTCGGCTTTTGCTCTTAACCTTCTTTTTGCAGTTTTTCCCGGACTTGGTGCGAGAAGGCCACATAAAAATCCTTGAAACGCCGCTGTTTAGAGTAAGAGATAAGCAAACCACGATCTATTGCTATAATGAAACCGAAAAGCAAGCTGCCATAGAAAAGCTAAAAGGAAAGCCTGAGATCACTCGATTTAAGGGCCTTGGAGAAATTTCGCCTAATGAGTTTGAAGATTTCATTGGAGATGGTATTCGTCTGCGTCCTGTGCGCATTGCTCAAGACCAATCCATTGAGGAAATTTTAACCTATTACATGGGAAAAAATACCCCGAGTCGTCAAGAGTTTATCATTGAAAACTTGAGGGTTGAATTGGATGAAACGGAACGTTCAGCGCTAGCCACTTAGTGGTGATCACAGGACGAGGGATGATTCAACTCCTCTTTGTCCGGTGGATTAAGCGGAATTACTTGGTTATGGAATTGAGGCTTCCCTGCATTTGTCCAACATGTAAACCAGACACTAGCCACTGTGTGTACCGCTTGCCTGTAGCGCTGCTCGATGTGATTATCACATAGTTCAGAATAGCGCGTACAAAATGCTGTGCTATAGGTTCTGTGAGCTCTCCCTTGTCTATAGCGGTAGCTATATTTGGGGATGGTGGCGTCCTCTGATACACAATACTCGGCAGAAAAAACTGAAAACAGCATGTTATGACTGTCAAGGATTATAGACCATAGCTCCTCTAACGGATTCTCCCAAAAGGAGAGATCCTCATCAATCCAACAATCATAGTGCTGATATTCCAATTCGGGAATAGTGCTCTCCCAAAGCCCATGAATGCCACGTTGTCCAGAACGCTGTCCATTATAGTTTTGCGTAGTGTGCAGGGGTACATAGGCATCGGATAAATAATGACCAAGTTCTCCTGAGATTCGGAGTATGTCTTCTAAGTGGCCACCTTTCATCGCCTCTGTTAATTGATGCATCATTAGAAGGCAATGCCAGGGCAAGATGCCATCTTGTCCAAAATCAAGACTTTCGTCCACGCACTGGCTATATAGCTCCTTAGCCGCCTCGTAGTTTAACCCTATAAATCCAGCATCTAAGGAAGTATAGGTGTCTAAGTCGATGAAATGTCGAGGTCCTTCTTTTGGATCAATATATCGCCGATTGTCGGGCTTTGTGGCATATACTTTCAGGATAAATTCATTGTTCTTGTATAGGGTCATAAGTTCAGGCGGAAGCAAAAAAATCGCATGGCTGTTGATCTTTTTATGCATGAAAAAGCCCCACGCCTTACCTTCGTAGGGTAGTCCTCCGTTACAAACAAAGAATACGACCAAGATTAATCCTAGCTTTTTTGAGAACGATGAATTCACGTATTAAACATTCGATCTTTTGTGCCATTTCTGGCTGTCGCTTAGTATTGGGCATTTTCTTGTTTATGGGAATGGGATTATTATCCAATGCCCATGCACAGACTGTATCCAATCAATTAGAATTTGGTGTTTCGAGCGGACGAGTTATACGTCATAATGCCAAGTTTAAGCCCAAGATCAATGGTCCAAGCTTTCTTTATCAACTTTCTTGGGTTCGCCATATAAACGATAGCCTTGCATGGAGAAAAGCGGCCAACTTTCCTAAAGTTGGCTTGACCTTGATTTTGGCCGATTGTGCTCCTAACGATGTTTTTGGCCATGGTATTGGTATGTCTCCCTTTATTGATTTTAGGTTAAGAAAGCGCCCCAAGTCTCGACTAGAGCTCCGATTAGGAACAGGTTTGGCATACTTTACTAAGGCGTATGACCCAGTAACGAATCCCGACAACAATGTTATTGGCTCGCACCTTAATGCGATAGTCCACCTTGGTCTTCAACATCAATGGATGGTAAATTCTAAACTTTGTCTGGGTCAAGGTATTGATCTCATTCACTTTTCAAATGCTCGGTCTACCTCACCTAATCTTGGAATAAATACGGTTGCTGCGAAACTTTCTATACGCTACACGATAACCGACCAATCTAGTCGAGATACGCTTATCCCTCCTCATCGAAATAGATATGATAACGAAGATTTTCGTCCTCATTCGCTATCGCTTCGTTACGGCCTAGGACTTACCGATCGATTTGTTGGAGGAGCTTTGCGTCCCATTCATTCTAGTATTGTACAATACATGTATTCTACAGGGCCGCTTCATTCCATAGGATTTGGTGTTAAACATAGTTGGGATATGGGGGAATTAGAGGCATTAAATTTTTTGAATCAGGGAGAGACGATTGTTAAGCCAGCATCGGCAAGTAATGCTAGTGTATTTGTCGCCGATGCTTGGCGCTTTGGAGCTATGGGTTTAGAATTAGCAGTGGGGGCTTATCTATACGACCGGTCTATGACCTATGACCGTCTATGGTTGAAAATAGGCATTCAAGGTTTTCTAGGAGGAAGAAAACGCGTAATGCAAGGAATTTTGGGTTGTCACATGAAAAGCCACTATGCGGTAGCGGAGTATGTCGAATTGCAATCAGGTATTAAGTTTAACTATGGCAAAACAAGGCGATAGACTTCTCCTTTCTGATTTCCTAAGTAAAAAGTACTTGTGGTCATTGCGTATTGAACCGAAGTCCATTGAGCGGAAGGAAGATCTACTTCAATCCATGTTTTTATAAAGTCTTGCGACCAAAGACAAAGACTATTGTCGCCAACTGCAACGCAATTTCCATCGTCACTACAGGACATAGACCTTATGCCGGTTATTCCTTTGGACATTCCTCCATTTACTCGAACAAAAGAATTGCCGTCATAGATATATCGTCGCCCACTAAACCCGAGGATTAAACACTGCTGTTCAAGACATTCTATGTCAATAAATACATCTCCTTGTATCGGAATTGCCTCCCACGTTTGTCCTAGATTCTGGCTTAATAGACCACCTCCTGCCCCTATGGAAATTAAATGCCCTAAGGAGGCTTCCCATCCAAGGTCATACAGCGCAAAGTTTTGGTTTGTGCTGTCCCACAGAAACCAAAGAGAGTCTGCGACATGATAACTTCCGCGATTATATCCTTCCCCGGCTACGGCAACAAAATGCTTATTAGAAAACCAATGCCCTGCTTGCAAAGGGGCGTAGCTTGGGTCATTAGCCCCGTCCCATGTCACACCTTGGTCGAACGAAACATAGCGCAAGCCGTCGTAGCCAATAACTAATAGGGAATCCGCATCTCGTTGAATCAGTTCTTCTAAGGCTTTACCTGTGGTAAGCAGGGTGTCAAAGGTCACATTGTCTTCGGATTTTAACACAAATCCAGAAGAATAGGTGTTTCCCCCTATCAACCATAGCGAATTATTGGAAGGGGATATTTCGATATCACGTATAGGCTCACCAAGAGACGTTATTTTTTCTAAAGAAAGAGGAATGGCGCGTTCTATTTGACAAGCTCCTAGTAGCCACAGGCTTATGATAAAAGGCTTATGCCATTTCATGGCAAACTTCAAGTATGGTGTCGCTTGCGAAGTCGATTTCCTCATTACTTATAGGTAGGGGTGGTGCAATTCTCAAGGCATTTGGAGCAAACAAAAACCAATCGGTCAATAAACCCCTGTCAAGGCAGCGCTTGATCATCTCTTGGTTAAACTCAAAGGATTTAAAATGAATAGCCATCCAAAGTCCTTTTCTAGATATACATCCTAGCGGAAGTTCGCTTAAGTTGTCCTCAAACCGCTGGCCTTTTTTTTCTAAGGAAGCCAACAATGATCCTTGATTTAGCAAGTCAAATGCAGCAAGACCTGCGGCACAACTCACAGGGTGACCACCAAAGGTGGTGATATGGCCCAAAATGGGTTTTGATTGGAGGGCTTGGAACAATTGCTTATCCGCAATAAAGGCCCCAAGAGGCATTCCGCCACCTAGCGCTTTGGCTAAGAGCAGAATATCAGGACAAACGCCGTGTTCATCAATGGTAAAACGATGGCCTGTTCGTCCAAATCCAGTCTGAATTTCATCAAAAATCAGTAGACATCCCCACTTATCGCATTCAGCGCGAAGCGCGGGGAGAAAGTCTACAGGGGGCACTCGAATACCACTCTCAGCCTGGACGGGTTCTACGATCACAGCGGCAGTAGATCCATTGATCGCAGCAACACCTTCAGCTGATCCGTATTCGTAAATGTAATGACCTGGAATAAGGGGTCGATAGTTTTGCTTAAAGTGCTCATCACCCATGGCAGAAAGAGCTCCTGCGGTCGATCCATGATAGGAATTCTTAAAGGAGATAACATCTGTTCTTCCCGTGGCTCGTTTGGCAAGTTTTAAGGCACCTTCTGTTGCTTCCGTGCCAGAACTTACATAGTATACCGTGTTTAACTTGGACGGCAAGTGGTCGGTAAGGGCCTTTGCGTAGGCGGTCTGACTATTTTGAATGAGTTCCCCATAGACAAGCACATGCATATGTTTTGCCGCTTGATCTTGGACTGCCTCTACAATTTTTGGATGGGAATGACCCATATTACTAACAGAAATCCCAGAGATCAAGTCAAGGTAAGATTTGCCCTCGTTGTCGAACAAATAACTCCCTTTGGCCCGCTCAATTTCAAGGGCTAAAGGCATATCGTTGGTAAAAGCTATATGTTTTTGAAAAAGTTGTCGAGCACTTAATCCCATGCGGAGAGTTCTAATTTAACTTACTCAATGGTAATTTCATCATTTACTGTAACACTTCCTGAGATAATATCAGCAGCATGGTAGTACAGATATACATCTGGTGATAAATATCCGGTATGCATTTTTACTAAAGGACCTTGAGTAGGGTGTTTTTCTAGGGCGACTTGTCTTTCTTTAACAGCAATAGTTGAAATATTGATGTCTGTGTCCTCCCATAACATATTATAAGCTACCAACGTACTACTCTGTTCAAAACCTTTAAAGAAGATACCTAAGCACAAGGCAACGCGATAAAATATAATGAGATACATCAGATGAAAGATACTATTTTTCAATAGGTCCTCATGATAACCAAAAAGTAGAGATAGATTCTCTTAAAAAAATGAGCCACTAAGATTATTTTTAGGGAACATTATGGGTATTCTACATCCCTCAATTTTTTATGTAAACTTCAAAGTTTTTGCCAAGATTCTATGGCTTAATATGATAAAGTATCCTTCACTACGACGCGGGGTTTTTTGTCTAATACTCTTTCCAGTCATGCTGGTTTATTGGTCTTTGCTCATCGTTGGAAGGATGCTTGACGAAGTATTATTTTTCCCTTACCGATGGCATAAGGTTAAGGCACCATTATATATTATAAGTAATCCAAGAAGCGGCACAACATTTTTACATCGTCTATTCAACCTAGATGACAAGCGCTTTTGTACTCCGCTGCTTTATCACACACTGTTTCCTTGTATTTTTTGGATTCGGTTATTTGATACAATAGCCTTGATTGATTCCAAGATTGGAAGGCCGTTACATAGAATTTTAGGTTGGCTTGAGCGAAAAGCTTTCAAAGGGTGGAAGGATGTGCATCCTATGGGGTTTACGATGCCCGAAGAAGACGAGAATCTTTTTGTATCCACGATGATAAGTCCTGCCCTCATCCTAGCGTGCCCGTTTGTTAAAGAACTCCCGGAATTGCGTTTTGTAGATTCCATGCCCCAACGCACTCAAAAAAGCTTGAGAGTTTTTTATAAAAACTCTTTGCAGCGTATGCATTATGCAATAGATCCGTCGAAGACCTTACTTGTAAAAAATGTTTTCAATACAGGACGATTACAATGGTTGATGGAAACCTTCCCCGATGCCAAAGTGATTTATCCTGTGCGCCATCCGTACAAATTTGTGCCTTCTGTGGTAAGCATGTTTACGGGTCCTTGGCGGCTGCATAGTCCTGATATACTCGATGATAGCGAAGAGTGCCGGGATTTTGCCCAACTTGCTATTGATTACTGTTCCTATATGCAGAAGATTAGGCCCACTTTTGCTGGCGACCGCTTTTTTGTAATTGATTACCAGGTTATCAAGGAAAATCCGCATCAGGTTATCTTAGATTTATATCACCAAATGGAATTAGATTTACCAGAGGAGGTTGAGGCAGCGCTTCAGGAAATCTCTAAGGGAAACAAAACATATATGAGCAAACATCATTATTCCTTAGCACAATATGGGATGACAAAAAAGGATGTTCACCAACAACTGGTAGAAGTATTTAATGAGTTTGAATTTGAAGCCTGATATGATTGAACAACGAACAATAGGAATATTATCAGAGACAAAGTCACCACCAGATAGTCGGGTAGTATTGCCTCCATCACTATGTAGAGAAGCAATGCAGCTCCATCCTTCTTTAAAAATTATTGTGCAATCCTCTCCTTCGAGATGTTTTGCTGATGATGAATACAGAGAAGAAGGAATTGAAGTAGTGGGTGACGTCTCATTTTGTGATATCTTATTAGGTGTTAAAGAAGTTGCTATTGATCAACTTGTCGATGGTAAAACCTACTTTTTCTTTTCCCACACAATCAAGGCTCAACCCTATAACCGACGTCTGCTGCAAACAATTCTTGCAAAAAACATTGAGCTGATTGATTATGAATGCCTTACAAGTAAACAGGGACCAAGGGTTATCGCATTTGGCCGCTGGGCTGGTATTGTAGGCGCATATAATGGTCTTCGTGCTCTTGCCACG
>TARA_B100000963_G_scaffold359853_1_pt1 | contig 19597 bp, 21 predicted proteins | sample TARA_B100000963 | Tara Oceans TARA_B100000963 (sample SAMEA2622097) | marine metagenome | biome: marine biome (ENVO:00000447); feature: surface water layer (ENVO:00002042); material: "saline water (ENVO:00002010), including plankton (ENVO:xxxxxxxx)" | depth 5 m | reverse complement strand
ACATGCAAAATTTATAACTTAAATTAATAGGCTTTTGCGAAATAAACCAATTGCTTAGATTTTTTGCCTGAAATAATACAAATGCCTTCATCACTGAATGATTCATCAATACATCTAATCGTGGCTTTGGTTTCTTTTTTTATCTTTTGTTCGCTTTCATCTGTACCATCCCAGTGAGCTAAAACAAACCCACCGTCTTCAATCATGGATTTAAACTCACTGTAATTATTTGCAATCTTTGTATTATTCTTTATAAATTTTTTTGATTTTTTAAGAAGATTTTCTTGAATTTCAAACAATAATTTTTTTATTTGCTTGGATGCATCATTGACTGAAATTGTTAATTTTTTCATTTCATCCCTTCTAAATAGCTCAATGGTTTTATTTTCAATATCTCTAAGCCCTACGCATAATCTTATTGGTACACCTTTTATTTCATATTCATTGAATTTTTTTCCAGGTGAAACATTATCTCTTTCATCAATTTTAAAATCAATATCCAATTTAATGAGTTGTTGTTTTAATTTCTCTAAATACTGATTTATTAATTCTAGATCATGAGGAGTTTTAAAAACTGGAACGATAATTACTTGGTAAGGTGACAACTTTGGCGGAAGAACAAGACCATGGTCATCTCCATGTGACATGATCAACGCTCCCATCAGTCTGGTTGAAACACCCCAAGAAGTTGCCCAAACGTATTCTAAACTGCCGTTTTCTGTTGAAAATTTTACATCAAATGCTTTTGCAAAATTTTGACCTAAAAAATGTGATGTACCGGCTTGCAGAGCCTTGCCATCCTGCATCAAAGCTTCAATACAATATGTTTGTTCTGCCCCAGCAAATTTTTCTGATTCAGATTTAATGCCTGTTATTACAGATATTGACATAAAATCCTCAACGAATGACTTGTACAAATTGTTAATTAGTCTTGTCTCCTCCAAAGCTTCGTTCTTATTTGAATGCGCTGTGTGACCTTCTTGCCATAAAAATTCAGCAGTTCTTAAAAATAAACGAGTCCTCATTTCCCATCTAACTACATTTGCCCATTGATTTATTTTGATTGGTAGATCTCTGTATGATTGAATCCAATTTTTATAAGTATTCCAAATTATTGCTTCACTAGTGGGTCTAATAATTAATTCTTCCTCTAGCTTTGATTCTTCGTCTACAATTAACTTACCTTTCTTATTTGGATCATTTTTAAGTCTATAATGAGTTACAACTGCACATTCTTTAGCAAAACCCTCTGCATTTTTCTCCTCCGCCTCAAAGAGTCTTTTGGGTACAAAAAGGGGGAAGTATGCATTTTCATGACCAGTCGCTTTAAATCTTTTATCTAATTCTCTCTGAATTTTTTCCCATATAGCATAACCATAGGGTTTTATAACCATACAGCCCCTAACAGCAGATATTTCAGCAAGCTCTGCCAATGATACAATCTCATTATACCATTTTGAATAATCTTCGCTCCTCTTAGTTAATTTTTTAGACATATTTTCGTGGCATAAAATTTGTTCTTATCTTTATGTAAAGATAATTCAATAGAACTCTTGAAAAACAAAAAAATTCATATAAATTTTAAATTTTTATTATCAGCATTGTATATGTTGTTTTTGGTTTCATGTGGTTCTTTCGACTCATCTTCACTAGTTTCATCAGATGGAATATATGCTGGAAATGAAAATAGCGCAGAGACTCTAAAACCTAAGTCTGATTACTTCAGAAACTATTTTAACGATGAAGCAAGTAAATATAATTTTAGTCAATCTGAAAGTGATTCTTTAAATCTTGATTCTTTTTTGATAAGTTCCAATGACATTGCTTACACTGATAACAATCCAAGTTGGGGTGATATTCCAAACAGTGTTGATTACATAATTGACTATAGCGGGTACAGTTACAGGAATAGATTTTACAGTCCTTATTTCTCATATTACGATCCATTTTACAGTTATTACTATCCATTCAGAATGAATCCATTCTACTTTGGTTACTCATACAGTGGGTGGTATCCTCATATGGGATATGGTCACTTTTCACCATATTTTTATTATGCATTTAATTCACCTTATTACAATCCTTATTGGAGATGGGGTCGAAGAGGATGGTACGATAACCTTTACGGATATGATATTCATGATAATTACAGAAAAAACTCTAATGTATCTTACAACCGTGGAAGAAGGGGTAGTTCATCCAACGTGGTTGTCTACTCTAACGGACGAAGTAGTATTGCCAATGATTCAGAAATAGATAATGATAGAGTTAGAAACTACAATAAAACAAGAGAAATTATAAACAATATTGGAGATTCTGGATCAAGTTCGAATTCAAGTGCAAGAAAATATCTTGACCCGCGAACATCCAATATGAATGGTTCAAGAAACTTGAGAAATTATATCAATTCCGGAGTTTTATCAAACCAAGGTGGTAAAAGTTCATCTACCCCTTCCCCATCTAAAAGATATTACAATGACCCATATTCGAACTCAAGTTCATCATGGGGATTGAGTGGAAGAAATGGTAATTCAAATCTATCAAGAAACACATCATCTCGATCAGGTTCAGGTTCTAATTGGGTAAACCCATCATCATCCTCCAGAAGTTCAAGTTCTTCCTCTTCTGGCGGAAGATCATACAATTACAGTTCATCCTCATCAGGCGGAGTTTCTACAAGTAGTGGGAGATCTTCATCAAGTTCATCTAGATCTGGTGGGATTAGAGATTAAAAATGCTTTACAGAATTTTTTTGTTATTTTTTTGTGTATTCATACATTGCCAAAACATTGACGATGCAATTTCTTTGACATTTGAGAATGATAATGGAAACGCTAGATTTTCCGCAATGAGCGGAGCATTTGGATCACTTGGTGGGAACTTATCTGCAATTTCAATTAATCCTGCGTCAAGCAGTGTTTTCGAGTTATCAAGAATGGGGTTTTCTCTAAACACTGACAGCAAGGTTATTAAATCAAGTTTTTCAAATAGTTCAAGTTCTATAAAATCAAATTATTTTAATTTTCAGGGTGGTATTGTATATGTTTTCAAGAATTATGGTCAGGGTAAGTTTAAAAAATTCTCTTTTGGTATAAATAATCAAAACACAAATGATTTCAATTTTGATCAACAAATTTCTGCTCAATCTAATAACTCTGTTGATCAATTCTTTGTTAACAATTCAATTGGTTATAATGCAAACGATGTTTCTGTAGGATCTAATGAAACTGTTAACGGCGTTTACAGATGGCTTGGACAAAACTATGGATACTCATCTCAACAGGCTTTTTTAGGGTTTCAATCATATTTATTGGATTATGACAATCAAAACAAGTTATTTTTTTCAATTGCCAAATATAATGACGGTCTTGATATAAACAATTATTATTTAAGTGAGGGAACAAAAAACAAATCAAGTGTAAATTTATCTGCTCAATATGGTGATAATATTTATTTTGGAATGAATTTCAACATATATGAGTTATATAGTAAGAAAAGTTTCAGGCATATTGAAGACAACTTTGATAATGATTCTGCAATAACATTGATCGACTTTCGAAATGAACTGTTAACAAGAGGAAAAGGTTTTTCTGTTCAATTAGGAGTTATTTATAAAATAAATTCATTTCGAATGGGAATTAGTTACAATTCCCCAACAAGTTTTAATATTGAGGATGAACTAACACAATCCCTAGAAACTAATTCTGTCGATCTTGATGGAAATCAATATGTTGATATAGTTGATCCTGACATAATAAACATATATGAATATAAATTTAAATCTCCATCAAAAGTTACATTTAGTGCAAGTAACATTTTTGGAAATATGTTTATAGTTAGTGTTGATATACAATCGAATAACTATCAAAATGGTAATTTCAAAAGCGATTTTGGTGATTCCTACAGTGTTTTGAATACTAGTATAAATGAAAATTTAAAAAACACATTAAATTACTCCATTGGATCAGAACTTCGACTTAAAAGTTTTAGTATCAGAGCAGGTATTAAGAAGTTAGAAAATCCGTACAAAATTTCTAGTGATTACTTATCATCTGAGTCATTTGGTTTGGGATATGATTTTGGATATTCAACTCTTGATTTAGGATTTCAGTTGATTGATAAAAATTACAATTATCAGTTTTTTGATACTGGATTCACTGAAATTGCTCAAATCAAAAACAAAAATTTTAGAACAACTTTAACTTATAATATTATCTTCTAAATCAATTTTTTATCTTTGCAATCTTAATAATATTATGAAATACAATAAATTTCTTGAAGATCTGGAACTAATTGACACAGATCACAAAAACTTTTCAATTGAAACTCCACTTAGAGATGATGCATTCGAAATCGATGACGATAAAAAAATCAAAATTATTGAAAAAAATGTTAGTGAAATTCTTCACACACTAGGAATGGATCTAACAGATGATAGTCTTAAAGGCACACCTCTAAGAGTAGCAAAGGCATATGTGAAAGAACTTTTCGGTGGTTTAAATCCTAAAAACCTACCAAAAGGGTCGACTTTCGACAACAAATATAAATACGAGGAAATGTTAGTTGAAAAAAATATTACTGTATTTTCAACTTGTGAACATCATCTATTACCAATCTATGGAAAAGCCCATGTTGCATACTTCTCAAATGGAAATGTGATAGGACTTTCAAAGATGAACAGAATTGTTGATTATTACGCTAGGAGACCCCAAGTTCAAGAAAGATTAAATATCCAAATAGTAAGAAAATTACAGGAATTTTTAAACACTGAGGATGTTGCATGTGTTATAGATGCCAAACATATGTGTGTAAATTCCAGAGGAATTAGGCATATAGATTGTAGTACTGTGACAGGCGAATTTGGAGGAAAATTTAAGGACAAGCTTATAAAAAGGGAATTTTTGGATTATATTCGTAATGATAGCTGAAGCGAATGTCATTTTCAAATAAAAGTTTAAAAATATACAACTCTTTATCATCCAAAAAAGAAGATTTTAAAACTATTAATCCTTCAAAGGTTGGAATCTATGTATGTGGTCCAACTGTCTATAACAAAGTCCATCTAGGAAATTGTAGAACATTTATATCGTTTGACTTAATCGTAAGGTTTTTAAGGCACATTGGTTATGATGTGCGCTATGTAAGAAATATTACAGACGTTGGTCATCTAGAGGAAATCGATGAAGAGGATAAAATTCTAAAAAGAGCAAAGATTGAAAAAATTGAACCAATGGAGGTTGTTCAAAAGTATACCAATAATTTCAGAGAGGTACTAAATAAATTTAATTTGACACCCCCCAACATTGAACCAACTGCAACAGGACATATACTCGAACAAATTGAAATGATAGAAATGATTATAGATAATGGATTCGCATATGAAAAAAACGGCTCAGTATATTTTGATTTAATGAAGTTTACTGAAAAGTATAAGTATGGAAAACTGAGTAATAGAAATTTAGATGATATAATTAATGAATCACGTGAGTTATTTGGAACCAATGAAAAAAAGAACCCCCAAGATTTTGCACTTTGGAAAAAAGCAAGTTCATCTCATATTATGAAATGGAGATCACCATGGGGCTACGGCTTTCCTGGATGGCATATTGAGTGCTCAGCTATGAGTCATAAATATTTAGGTAAAAAATTTGACATACACGGAGGAGGAATGGATTTAAAGTTCCCACATCATGATTGCGAGATAGCACAATCTGAAGCAGTATATAACCAAAATCCTGCAAATTACTGGGTTCACACCAATATGCTAACCTTGAATGGAAAAAAAATGTCAAAATCCTCTGATAATTTCATACTACCTGAAAATTTATTTAATGGTAACAGTGAATTGATAGAAAAAGAATTTGACCCTATGGTTGTTAAGTTTCTTATGTACCAAGCACACTACAGAAACACCTTAGATTTATCAAATGAATCATTGTTAGCTGCTGAAAAAGGATATAATAAACTTATTCAAAACTTCCTTGATATTGATAATCTAAAAACCTCTAAAGATGGAAATGTTGAATATGAATCAATCATAGAAAAATGTTACGAATCAATGATGGATGATTTTAACTCTCCAAAATTAATTTCTCATTTATTTGAAATTTCCAAACTCATTGAAAATATTAAAAAGAAAAAGAATTTCATATCCAAAAAATCAGTTCATGAATTGAAAAATTACATGAAGATTTTTTTAATTGATATTCTTGGTTTTTCAATTCACAATAATGATGATAAAAAAATTGATAACAGTGATAAATTAATCAATGCAATTATTGAGATCAGAAATTTTAGTAGAGAAAATAAAAATTATGAAATCTCTGATTTTATTAGAAATAAATTAAGTTCATTTGGCATTAACGTTGAGGATAATTAAATGAAAAAAATTTTAATTTATCCTCTGGTTAAATTTATAAAGTTATATCAAATTTTGATTTCACCGCTCTTGGGAAGTAACTGTAAGTTTTCGCCAACGTGTTCCAATTATGCTATTGAGGCACTGAAAAAATATGGGTTGATTAAAGGGTTTTATTTAGGTGCAACACGAATTTTGAAATGCAATCCATGGAATAAAAATTGTGGGTACGACCCTGTTCCATAATAAACTATATTTGAATGTATGGATGAATTAATTTTTAATCATAATTTAAGCGAATCTATAATAAGCTTTGGACCAATAACAATTTATTGGTACAGCCTCATGTTTTTGTTAGCTTTTTTTGCTGGATACAAACTAATGGAAAAAATTTATGTTAAAGAAAATAAAGATCTAAAACTGCTCGATCCTTTTCTTGTCCATATGGTTCTTGGTACTCTCATAGGTGCAAGACTTGGTGAAGTTTTTTTTTATAATTGGGGATATTTTCAAAACAATTTATTAGAAATATTTCTGCCCATAAAAATTGATGAAAATGGTTGGAATTTCGTTGGATACAGGGGTCTATCAAGTCACGGTGCAACTATCGGAATCATTTTATCGATAATTATTTATAAGATAAAATATAAATATGAGTCTGTATTGTGGATTTTTGATAGGCTTGTTATTGTTGTTGCATTGGGTGGAATGTTAGTTAGAATTGGTAATTTTTTCAATTCTGAAATTGTAGGAAACTATACAAATTCAAATTATGGTGTTATTTTTTTAAATAGATCTGAGAATTTACCAAGACATCCTGCTCAACTTTACGAATCATTGGGGTATTTAATTCTATTTATAATTTTGTATACACTGTATAACAAGACAAAACTAATCGATAAAAAAGGATTCTTTTTTGGGTTTTTCTTAATCTTTTTATTCGGTGTCAGATTTATTGTGGAATATGTAAAAGAAAGTCAAGGAGGGATAGAGAACTATCTTGGATTATTTAGCACTGGCCAATGGCTAAGTATTCCTTTTATGTTTATTGGTTTAATACTACTTTTGAGAAGTAATTCGACTAGGATTTGAAAAAAAATTATTTGTCAAAAGGTTTTAATCGTTTACTCATAAGTTTGTTCTTCATGTTTTTAGGACCAACTGTTGTATTTTCTGCTTTTAAAAACGAGGGTCATGAATTTTATTATTTTGTTTTAATTTTAGGAACAATTTTTTGCTTAATGGCAGTATATTTACTTTATTCAGGAATAATGACAATTGTTAGAACCTTATCTGAAAAAGAGTATAATAATTTTAAAAATGATTAAAGTAAAATTTCCAGATGGTAAAGAGTTAAGTTATGATGATGGAATAACTCCATTTGAAATAGCCGAAAAAATTAGTCCTGCATTAGCTAGAGATGTTTTGAGTGCAGAATATAATAATGAAATTATTGAAACTAAAACAAAACTTTTTGCTGATGGCAATATAAAATTTTTCAAATGGGATGATGATGAAGGAAAAAAGGCTTTTTGGCATTCAACCGCTCATCTTCTAGCACAGGTTATCCTTGATTTATTTCCCAAATCCAAATTAACAATTGGACCTGCAATTGAAAATGGTTTTTATTATGATGTTGATTTCCAAAACTCAACCTTTTCTGAAAATGATTTTTCTAAAATTGAAAATAAAATGATTGAGGAAGCGAGAAAAAATCATTCTTTTAACATGAGAGAAATTTCAAATTCAGATGCACTCAGTTACTATAAAAAACAGAAAAATGAGTACAAGTGTGAATTAATCAAGAGTCTTGGCAATGAAAAAATAACTTTTTGTGATCATGCTAATTTTACTGATTTGTGCAAAGGAGGACATATACCATCGACAAAATATATAAAGAGTGTTAAACTATTAAATATTGCTGGAGCATATTGGAGAGGTGATGAAAACAATAAACAACTTACCAGAATTTATGGAATCAGTTTTCCAAAAGAAAAATTATTAAAAGAATATCTTCACTTGATTGAAGAAGCCAAGAAGAGAGATCACAGGGTTTTAGGAAAAAAATTAGGATTATTTACATTTTCTGAAAATGTTGGTTTGGGTCTTCCATTATGGCTACCTGAGGGAACTGAGCTTAGATCACGTCTTGAGGGATTTTTAAAAACTGCACAAAAAAAGGCAGGCTATGAAATGGTAATAACACCTCACATCGGTAACAAAAAATTATATGTTCAATCTGGGCATTATGAAAAATATGGAGAAAGCACATTTTTTCCAATCAAAACACCTAAAGAGGATGAAGAATTTTTACTAAAACCGATGAACTGCCCTCATCATTGTGAAATATATAGTTCACGTAAGTGGAGTTATAAAGATTTACCAATAAGATACGCTGAATTTGGTACAGTTTATCGTTATGAACAAAGTGGAGAATTGCATGGATTAACTAGAGTTAGAGGTTTTACGCAGGATGATGCACATATTTTCTGTACTCAAGAACAATTATTGGATGAATTTATAAAAGTAATAGATTTAGTTCTTTATGTGTTCAAGTCTCTTGGATTTGAGGAATTTACTGCTCAAATATCTCTAAGAGATAAGGAAAAAATGGAGAAATATATCGGCTCTGATAATATTTGGAATCTAGCTGAAAAGGCAATTCTAAAGGCTGCAAAATCAAAAAATCTTAATTACAGAGTTGAGTATGGTGAAGCAGCATTTTATGGTCCCAAACTTGATTTCATGGTTAAAGATGCTTTAAAAAGAGAATGGCAGTTAGGTACAATTCAAGTTGATTATAACTTGCCAGAGAGGTTTAATCTTACTTTCAAAAACAATAATAATGAAGACGAGAGACCTGTAATGATTCATAGAGCACCATTTGGTAGTTTAGAAAGATTTATTGCTATTCTGATTGAGCACACCGCAGGTGTTTTTCCTCTGTGGCTGGCTACAAATCAAATTACTCTGATCTCAGTTGGTGAGAAACATCAAAATTACACTCAAAAAGTTTTAAATTTATTAGAAAAAGCCGAAATTCGCGCATCTGCTGATTTTAGAAATGAAACTGTTAGTAAAAAAATTTTAGAAGCAGAAATGAAAAAAACTCATATAATGGGTATAATTGGAGACAAAGAAATTAAAAATAATGAAGTGACAATTAGACTCAGAGGAGGTGATTTAGTTGGTGGCATTAAGATCGACTCTTTAACGGAATATATCAGTCATAAAGTAAATGAATCACAAATAATTAACCTAAACTCAAAGCCATAGCACTTAGAAGAAAAAGAGGGAAAAGACCCGGAAGAATAATCAAAAAAAATCCTCACAAAATTAACGGTGAGATTACAGCCCATGAAGTCAGGTTGGTAGGAGATAACGTTGAAGTTGGAATATATCCAGTTAGTGAAGCTCTATTAATTGCAAAAAGATTAGAAACAGATTTAGTTGAGATATCTCCAAAAGCACTTCCACCTGTATGTAAGGCAATGGATTATAAAAAGTTTTTATATGATCAAAAGAAAAGAGAAAAATATCTAAAAGCAAAAACTCAAAAGGTAGTTGTAAAAGAAATAAGATTTGGTCCTCAAACAGATATTCATGACTATGAGTTTAAGAAAAAGCATGCCATAAAATTTTTAGAGGACGGTGCAAAACTAAAAGCATTTGTTTTTTTTAAAGGTCGCTCAATCATTTTTAAAGAACAGGGGCAAATTTTATTATTAAAATTAGCCCAAGAATTGGAAGAATATGGAAAAGTTGAACAATTACCTGTGCTAGAAGGAAAAAAAATGATTATGTTTGTGAGCCCAAAAAAAGTTAAGAAATAGTCTATGAGTAAAATGAAAACTAAATCTAGTGCCAAAAAGAGGTTTAAATTAACTGGCAGTGGTAAAATAAAAAGAAAACATGCATTTAAAAATCATATATTAACTAAAAAATCAAAAAAAAGGAAGTTAAAACTCACTCATGATGGTTTGGTCAGTGATAGTGATTTGAATAGTATAAAAAAACAACTCAGACTAAAATAAATAATAGTTTAACCAGACAAAAGGTATAAGTTTAATAAAAACACCTAAGTCAAAAAATAATAATATGTCAAGATCGGTAAACTCAGTTGCATCAAGAAAAAAAAGAAAAAAAATACTAAAAGAAGCTAAAGGTTACTTTGGAAGAAGAAAAAATGTTTATACAATCGCTAAAAATGCTGTTGAAAAAGCTTTAACATACGCTTATAGAGACAGAAGAAACAAGAAGAGAACTTTTAGATCATTATGGATTCTTAGAATTAATGCTGCAGCCAGACAAAATGGACTTTCCTACTCAGAACTAGTTCATAAGTTAAAAGTAAATAAAATAGACATAAACAGGAAAGTATTGGCCGATATGGCTATGAATGACTATGAAAGGTTTTCTGAATTGATTAAAAACTTAAAATAAATCTTCTTCATCCTCAGATCTGTATGCACCACTTTCAAATGCCTGATCAGGATTTACTTTTTTATCCTTGTTAATTTTTGACTGATATTCAAAGGGATTTTCAAAAGCAGAAAGGTTTTCAAATTTCCCGAGAGAATTGATAAATTTAAGTTTTATAGAACTAAGACCACCGTTTCTGTGTTTAGCAACAATGAATTCTGCCTGACCAAGTGCTGGAGATCTTTCCTCATCATCCCATTCATCAATTTTATAATATTCTGGTCTATATAAGAAAGATACAATATCAGCATCTTGTTCTATGGCACCAGATTCTCTCAAGTCAGATAAGATTGGTCTTTTTGTACCACCTCTCAATTCAACAGCTCTAGACAATTGTGAAAGAGCAATAATTGGAATATCAAGTTCCTTTGCTAGGGCTTTTAAGTTTCTTGAAATAGTAGATATTTCTTGCTCCCTATTTCCAGATTTTTGACTTGATCCAAGGGTCATAAGCTGAAGATAATCTACGACAATAAGTTTTATTCCAAACTGAGAAGATAACCTTCTTGCTTTAGCTCTTAATTCAAAAATTGACAATGAGGGAGTATCATCAATATAAAGAGGAGCGTTCTCAAGATTAGTTACTTTTACATTTAATAATTCCCACTCAAACTTTTCCAACTTACCAGTTCTTAATTTTTCTGAATTAAGACCAGTTTCAGATGAAATTAAACGGGTTATCAACTGTATTGCAGACATTTCCAATGAGAAAAAAGCCACAGGAATATTATTTTCAACTGTGATATTTCTTGCCATTGATAGTGTGAATGCAGTTTTACCCATTCCTGGCCTTGCTGCGACAATAATTAAGTCACTTGGTTGCCAACCTGATGTTAATCTATCAATTTCTCCGAAGCCAGAAGCTATACCACTCAAACCCTCTTTTTTAGAAATTTCCTCTATTTTTTTCTTTGCTGCCAAAACCAAGTCCTCTGCAGATTGAGTGTTTTTTTTCAAATTTCGTTGGGAAATGTCATATATTTTCGATTCTGCCTTATCCAATAAATCAAAAACATCAGATGTTTCATCATATGAATCTTCAATTATCTCATTTGAAATAGAAATGAGCTTCCGTTGTATAAATTTTTGTAAAATTATTCTTGAGTGAAATTCTATGTGGGCAGATGATGATACTTTCTGTGATAGTTCAATGAGATAGTAATCTCCCCCAGCTGAGTTCAAAGTACCATCTTTTTTTAATTGAAAAGATACAGTCTTAATATCTATTGGTTCCTGCTTTTCAAATAAACTAATAATTGCATTGAATATTAATTGATGACTTTCTTTGTAGAATGCTTCAGGTAGAAGAATATCAATAACTTCATCTACTCCCTTTTTATCAATCATCATAGCACCCAACACAACTTCTTCTAAATCAATAGCTTGAGGCGGTAATTTACCTTTCTGAAGGGAAAAAACAGAGGCATTTTCACCATACTGATTAACATTTGTATTGGAAATTCTTTTCACTTATCTAACATAAAAAAATAAAAAATTATTTATGGAAATTTAAACTAAAACAAACAAACAATATTTGTTAATAATTATTAGAAAATTGTTAATAGTGAAAAATTAATCACTGTACACACCCATTTCTGTAAACCTTGCCATTCTTTTTTTTAACAATTCATTAATACTTTGTTTCTTGAGTTCATTAAATGTGTTTATGATTTCTTTTTTGAGAGAGAGGTATACTTTTCCTGGATTCTGATGAGCTCCGCCAAGTGGCTCCTTTATGATTTTATCAATTAATTTATTTTTTTTCATATCGGTTGGTGTCAGCTTTAATGCTTCAGCAGCTTGTTCTTTATGATTCCAACTTCTCCACAAAATTGAAGAACATGATTCAGGTGATATGACAGAATACCATGTATTTTCTAACATCATTATTTTGTCACCAACTCCAATTCCAAGAGCACCGCCAGAGGCACCCTCACCAATAACAATAACAATAATTTGAGTTCTTATTTTAAACATTTCATATAAATTTCTTGCTATTGCTTCTGCCTGCCCCTTTTCTTCTGCTTCTATTCCTGGATAAGCTCCTGGTGTATCAATTAAAGTTACAATTGGAAGTGAAAATTTTTCAGCTAACTTCATAAGCCTTAATGCTTTTCTGTAACCTTCAGGATTTGCCATTCCAAAGTTTCTATATTGTCTACTTTTAATATTATTTCCCTTTTGCTGACCTATAAACATATAAGTTTGATTATTGAGTTTACCAAGTCCTCCAATCATAGCCTTATCATCGGAAATATTTCTATCTCCATGAAGTTCAAGGAAATTATTGGATGTCATATTTTCTAAGTAATCGAGGGTATAAGGTCTAGATGGATGTCTGGAAAGTTGAACTCTTTGCCAGGGGGTTAATGATCCGTAAATTTCTTTTTTTTTTAAAAGTATCTGTGACTTAATTTCCTTCAACATGTCCTTTACATCAACCTTGCCATCAACACCTAATTTTTTACAACTTTCTAATTGCTCATTCAAATCTTTTAAAGGCAACTCAAAATCTAGATATTCCATTATTATAAATATACATCAACAAACTTTATTTTAATGATAATTTGACAATATATGCAGTAACTAATGCAAAAATTAAATTGGGTATCCAAGCTCCTACGTAAGGATTTAAATTTGACTCAGTTACTAAAACTGAAAAAAACTTGTCAAAGAAAACAAAAATAAAAGCAAGTGTTATACCCAGCGCTAAATTTAAACCAATTCCTCCTCTTTTTTTAAATGATGAAACAACAACAGCTAAAACTGTCAAAATAATTACTGACACAGGTATAGTAATCCGTTTATTTTTTTCCAAGATATGACTGCTTAAAAGGGGTGAACCACTTTTTCTTTCAATATCAATAAATCTATTTAGCTCAAAAAAATTTAAGGTCTTTGCTTGAAAATTTACAATTTCCAAATCTGACATATTAAAATTCATGAGGGTATCAAATATCCTTTTACTTACTATTTCCTCGGATTGATTTTTGAAAGTTCTTTTAAAATAATCAGTGAGTCTAAATAAACTATCTTTCTCAATCCATCTAATGTTTCTCGCAAGTATTTTTTCCTGGAGTTTGTTACCATTAAATTTTTCAATTGAAAAATTATAAGCCTGATTTCTAGTTTTATTATATGAACTGACATACAAGTATTCGTTTTCTGATATTTGTTTGTAAACAGATTGAAGGTTATTAGTTCTATTTTTTTTACTCAAGTACTTGTTCTGAAATATCGTGAAGCTTTTATTTTTTTCGGGAATAATAAACATTCCTGAAAAAATAGATACCATTGCAATAACAATTGAAGTTGTGACAAATGGTTGTAAATACCTTTTAAAAGAAACTCCAGAACTTAAAATTGCAACAACTTCAGAATTTGATGATAATTTAGAAGTGAACCAAATTACGGCGAGAAAAACAAAAATAGGAAATAAAAAATATCCATAATACCATATAAAATCCAAATAGTAATTAAAAACTTCGTAAAAACTTAAGTCGTGTTCTTTGAACTTATCAATTTTTTCAGACACATCAACTAAAATACCTATCGGTATAAAAAGGAGAAACATAAAAAGAAATGACTTCGCAAATTGCTTACTTATGTATTTATCAAGAATTTTCATTATAACTTGTTATCTAATTTTTTAACCATTATGTTTTTCCACTTTTCAAAATTACCATCTATAATCTTCTCTTTTGTTTTTTTTATAATCCAACTGTAAAAACCTAAATTATGTATTGTTGCAATTTGTTTACCTAAATTCTCGTTTATTGAAAAAAGATGACGTAAGTAGGCTTTTGAATATTGAGTGTCGACAAAAGTTGTTCCATTTGGATCAATTTGAGAAAAGTCTTTTTTCCATTTTTCATTTTTTATATTGATTTTTCCTTCGGATGTAAAAAGCATACCATTTCTTGCATTTCTTGTGGGCATTACGCAATCAAACATGTCAACACCCAAAGATATATTTTCTAAAATATTTGTTGGTGTTCCAACTCCCATCAAATATCTGGGTTTAGTTTCAGGTAGTTTATTACATACTATCTCAGACATCTCGTACATTAAATCGTGAGGTTCACCTACTGACAGGCCACCAATGGCATTTCCTGGTAAATCCATCGAGGAAATAAATTCTGCTGATTCAGATCTCAGATCAGCGTAAACACTGCCTTGAACTATGGGAAATAAAAACTGATCTCTTAAGGACTTTTCGCTTTTCTTTTGAAATTCATTTATACACCTTTTAAGCCACCTGTGAGTTAAATTCATTGATTTTCTAGCATAATCTTTTTTACAAGGATATGGCGTACATTCATCAAAAGCCATAATTATATCTGCTCCAATATTTTTTTGAATTTGTATTGCTTTCTCTGGACTAAAAAAATGGTATGAACCATCAATATGAGATTTAAATTTTACACCTTCCTCTTCAATTTTTCTATTGGCTGAGAGAGAATAAACTTGATACCCCCCACTGTCTGTCAAAATATTTTTGTCCCACGACATAAAATCATGAATTCCGCCAGATTTTTTTATTATTTCGTCACCTGGACGAATGTACAAGTGATAAGTATTGGCTAGTAAAATATCTGGGTCAGAGGATTCGACCAAATCTCTATTATGTAGACCTTTTATGGCTGCAGATGTCGCAACAGGCATAAAAATTGGGGTACTTATTTTTCTACCATTTAACGTGATTTCCCCTAATCTCGCCCTAGTTTTTATATCTTTTTTTATAATTTTGAAGTGCACTTTTCAAATATATTAATATATAGTATCACAAAAGTTAATAAGTTTGATAAAGATTTACTGATTAGTAATTATAAATCAATATTTTAATAGTATGACAACCACCCAGAAATTAGTTTTTCAAGTTAGAAGAGATATTGTTAGAATGGTTCATTCAAACAACTCCGGACACCCTGGTGGATCACTTGGTTGTACTGAATTTTTGGTTGTCTTATTTTTTCAAATAATGAAAAGAAAGGATGATTTTGATATGAACGGTTTTGATGAGGACCTCTTTTTTTTATCCAACGGTCACATTTCACCTGTATTCTATAGTGTATTAGCTAGATCTGGGTACTTTCCAATTGAAGAGTTATCAAGCTTTAGAGATATAAACTCAAGGTTACAGGGACATCCAACAACCCATGAAGGTCTTCCAGGAATTAGAATTGCCAGTGGTTCTTTAGGACAAGGTTTATCTGTAGCTATCGGAGCAGCACTAACAAAGAAAATGAATGGAGAAAAAAATATTGTATATAGCCTACATGGAGATGGTGAACTGCAAGAAGGACAAAACTGGGAAGCAATCATGTATGCCGCTGCTAATAAAGTTGATAATTTGATTTGTACAATTGACAATAACAATAAACAAATTGATGGTGATTTAAAAGATGTTTTAGATTTGGGAAATATTGAGTCAAAATTCAAAAGTTTTGGTTGGTTAACAATTAATTTAGAAAATGGAAACGATATAGACGAAGTTAAGGCAGTATTAATAAAAGCTAAAGAAAAATGTTTTGGCGGTAAGCCAGTTGTTATAATTATGAAAACTGTAATGGGCAATGGAGTTGACTACATGATGGGAACTCATAAATGGCACGGAGTTGCACCAAACGACAAAGAACTTGAGATTGCTTTAAATCAAAACCCAGAAACCCTAAATGATTATTAAATGTTTGGATTTAAAAACTTAGGTAATAATGATACAAGAAGCGGATTTGGAGCTGGTTTGGTCGAAGCTGCATCTGAGAATGCGGAGATTGTTGCTTTATGTGCAGATTTAACTGGGTCATTAAAAATGAATGATTTTAAAGAAAAATTTCCAAATAGGTTTTTTCAAATTGGTATTGCAGAGGCAAATATGATTGGAATTGCCGCTGGTATGACGATTGGAAATAAAATTCCATACACAGGCACTTTTGCAAACTTTTCTACAGGAAGGGTTTACGATCAAATAAGACAATCGGTTGCGTACTCTGATAAAAATGTTAAAATATGTGCATCACATGCTGGAATTACATTAGGTGAAGATGGTGCAACACATCAAATACTTGAAGATATTGGGATGATGAAAATGCTTCCCGGCATGGTTGTCATAAACCCATGTGATTTTAATCAAACTAAAGCAGCAACTATTGAAATATCTAAATATTTTGGTCCGGTTTATCTTAGATTTGGAAGACCAAAAGTTCCTAATTTTACAGACAAAAATCAAAAGTTTAAAATTGGACAAGGGGTTAGATTAATTGAAGGCAATGATATTACTATTGTATGTACAGGACATTTGGTTTGGCATGCTATTGAAGCTGCTGATTTTTTAAAAAATAAAGGTGTTTCAGTTGAGGTTATTAATATTCATACCATTAAACCACTTGATCAGGAGATTATCCTTAAGTCTATCGAAAAAACAGGATGTGTTGTTAGTGCAGAAGAACACAACACAATAGGTGGGCTAGGAGAATCCGTTGCCTCCTTAATTGTTAAAAATAAATTGGTTCCAATGGAGTTTGTTGGTGTCAATGATAAGTTTGGAGAATCTGGCAAGCCTTCCGATTTGATGAAAAAATATGGATTATCAACAGATTCGATTGTTAGTAAGTGTGAAAAAGTTTTGAAAAGAAAATAATCTGTACTTTCACTCATTATCCAGATAGTCTGGTATCCCGTCTCCATCTGTGTCATCTGCCATACCGTCACCATCAACATCGTACTCATCTTTAGTTAGGACACCGTCATTATCATCATCTGGATCTTGATAATTTGGAATTGTATCCGAATCGGTATCATCATTATCAAAATTACTATCTCCATCCAAGTCTTCAAGAATTGTTAGTACAGTATCATTATCATGATCCGTTCTATTGAGAGTAATCATTTCAACCTGAAAAATCAAAGGAGAGTATGATGGGATACTAACTGTTGCAGTGTTGTAATAACCTAAACCGGATGGCATTATAATAAATCCAAGTCCAAAGTTTGTAAAATTATAAGTACCATTGGCATTTATGTCGATATTACCTTTTTTTAAAAAAGGAACAAATTCTTGAAAACCTCTAACAACATTTTTAGCCTGAAGCCAAATTGGAGTATTTCTTTTGTCAAATACATCTTTGTTCAACAACATTCCTTTGTATCTTACGTAAACAGAGTCAGCTACCGTGGGACTCTCTCCAATTCCATCCCGCAAAATAACATAATAAGCCGTATGCGGGAATAAGTCACCATTAGAATCTTTCACATTAATTTGGAAACTACTGACCTGATCATAAATTGATGTTTTGTTCGAGTTATTACCTTTGATTGAATCAATAATTAATTCAGGAGCATCCCCTGGACTAAGGTTTGAAAAATCTTCATAATTATAGAAATGATTTTGCATGAAATCAATTATTGAATCATTTTCAATAATGTGTTGTTCTCCATAATCATTTGCTGGAATTTCATTGGTGGTATTTTGATCATCTTTTTTACAAGACGATAAACAAAAAAGAAAAACTACAAAAAGAAAAAGGAGTTTGTAAATTGACAAAGTAAATTTATTTTTCAAATCTGGTGCAAGATACGATTTTCTTAATATTTTTGTTATGATTCAACTTTACTGTTTATGATATTAGATAATGATAAAATTTTTAGAATATGTAATAGACTTGCACATCAAATTATTGAAGAAAGTGATGAATCAGATAAAATATTTCTAGTTGGTATTAAAGAAAAAGGTTTTGAAATAGCAGAAATAATTGAAAAACAAATAATTTCTTTTGCCAAAAAAGAGGTAAATCTTTATTCTATTGAAATTGAAAAAAAAAATGATAGTAATTCAATAAAGTTTAACCATAAATTATCTAAAAATTGTTTAATATTTTTAATTGATGATGTTTTAAATACTGGTAAAACATTGTTTAAATGTGTAAATTATTTTTTCAATGTTGGTCTTGAAAATATTAAAACCATTGTCTTAATAGATAGAGATCATAAAAAGTTCCCTGTTAATGTAGATATAAAGGGTGTTTCCTTATCAACAAATTTTGAAGATACGGTAAGGATAATATCTGAAAAGAAAAAATTACGAGCAGTACTTGTCTAGAATCTTCAAGATCTTGTTACATGCATCCATTTTATTACCTAAGTCATAATCAACTTCATATTTCGATCTTTTATAATAATGATTTCTCTCTAACATATGTTTAGAAACAAATTCAAGCATTTGCTTTTCTGTTTGAACTTCTTTTATCAATGGTCGTTTTAATTTTTTTATAAATAATTTTTTAGATAATTGTTGGATATTTGGTTTCAAAAATATTGTTAAATCTGTATTTTCAACGATTAAATCAATATTGTCAAAATAACATGGCGTACCGCCACCCAATGATAAAACAAAAAGGTTTTTTTTAGACATCATTTTTTCTAGTATTGTCCTTTCTTTTTTTCTAAATTCAAGTTCACCTAAATCATCAAAAATATTTTTAACACTTTTATTATAGTTTTTTTCTATTAACTCATCTAAATCAAAAAACTTAATATTTAAAATTTTTGATATTTTTTTTCCAATACTTGTCTTACCCGAACCCATATAACCCATTAAAATTATTGGTCGATTTATTTTTTTTAAAATGTGTTGGTGCATTAATAACAAATTTAAAGGAAATTATCTTTGAAAAATGACATTATTGGTCCTATATTTGCAAGCGTTTAAATCCGACCTGGTAGCTCAGTTGGTAGAGCATCTCCCTTTTAAGGAGAGGG
>TARA_B100000963_G_scaffold286958_1_pt1 | contig 19615 bp, 15 predicted proteins | sample TARA_B100000963 | Tara Oceans TARA_B100000963 (sample SAMEA2622097) | marine metagenome | biome: marine biome (ENVO:00000447); feature: surface water layer (ENVO:00002042); material: "saline water (ENVO:00002010), including plankton (ENVO:xxxxxxxx)" | depth 5 m | reverse complement strand
TACGATTGATAACGAGAAAATTTTTATAAAAAATTAAATGTAAATCTAAATGGGTAAAAAAAAATTTGAAATTGATGATACAGAATTTGACTTTAAATATAAAAAAAGTCAGTCTAATTTAAATATTAGATTTAATAGAATATCTTTTATTTTTTTTATTTTTTTTATTATTTCCATAATCTTTTCTATTCACTTATTACATTTAGGATCTAGAGATGTTCAAAATTTTAACACCAATCAAAATAATTTTTTTCAAAAAAAATTATATAGAGCAGACATAGTTGATAGAAATGACAAATATATTGTTAAAACTGTAAGTTCCATTAATATTGGTATTAATCCATCACAAGTAATTGATAAAAAAAAGTTGTTGATTAATTTAAGATATATTTTCCCCAACAAAAACTTTAATGAAGTAGAAAAAAGACTCAATAAAAATAAATTTTTCTGGTTTGAAAAAAAAATTTCACAAGAAAATTACGAGAAAATTATGAATCTAGGGGATAAATCAATTATACCGGAGGAAGGCTTAACAAGACTTTATCCTCAAAGAAATTTATTCAGTCATATTATTGGTCAAATTGACGACAGTAACAATGGAATTTCCGGTCTTGAAAAGTCATTAGATATGAAATTAAAAAGAGAAAAAAAATCAATCAAGCTCACAGTGGATACAGATATTCAGTATCTCATAAGAGAAGAATTAATTAAATTTAATGAAATCTTTAAAGCTAAAGGGAGTGCAGCGATTTTAATGAATGTTAACGATGGCGAGGTAATTTCATTAGTGTCTTTACCTGATTTTGATCCTAACAAAAGAAAAAAAATTATTGATGAAAATTTTATTAATAGAGCAACCAAAGGAGTTTATGAGTTCGGCTCAGTTTTTAAAACTTTTACATTAGCAGCTGCATTTGATGAAAAATTAATAAAACCAGATACCGAATTTGTTGATTTACCAAAATCAATTAAATGTGCTGGATTTCCTATAAGAGAATATGATGAAGAGATACCCCAAAATCTAACAGCTGAAGAAATTTTAATTCGATCAGGAAATATAGGCTCAGTAAGGATTGCTCAAAAAGTGGGAGAGGATAGGCTCAAGTCATTTTTATCAAAAATTGATATACTTAAACAAACTAATTTTGATATTGAGGAGATAGGCAGACCTATTAAATTTATTTGGGGCAAATGTCCATTAGCGACAGCTTCATTTGGTCATGGCATCACCACAACATTGCTTCAATTAGCCAAAGCCTATTCAATTATAGTAAATGGTGGATACGAAATAAAACCAAGGCTCCTGAAATCAAAGAGCAACATAAAAAGAAAAAAAATTTTGGATAAAGATGTTTCAGAAAAAATTCTTCCAATTTTAAGAAAAATTGTTTCAACGAGAGAAGGAACAGCTTCTCTCGCTAATGTTGCTGGTTACGATGTTGGAGGTAAGACAGGAACTGCTCAAAAAAGTATATCTGGAAATTATACAAAAAAAAAAATAAATTCATTTATTTCTATATTTCCCATAAACCAACCGAAATTTGTTTTAGCTGTAATGCTAGATGAACCCAAGACAAATCAGAATTATATCTATCATTATAGAGATGGCTCAAATATTAAATACAAAGGTACGCCATTTAATACAGCTGGGTGGACAACTGTGGAAGTTACCGGTCAAATTATTGAAAAAATTGGGCCTATTTTAGCCATAAAATACAGCGAGATTAATTAATACATGTTACTTAAAGATTATTTTCAAAATATAGATAAAAAGTTAGGAGAGTTTTTTTTTTCAGGTATTTCTTTTGATAGCAATAAAATTAAAAAAAATAATATTTTTTTTGCAATAAAAGGAAACACAGTAGATGGAAATAACTTTATATCTGAGGCAATAAAAAGAGGTTCTAAAATTATTATTACTGAAAAAAAGATAAGAAAATCAATTAAAGGAATTTCATTTATTCATACAAAAAACGTAAGAAAATTACTTGCTGAATTATCATTTAAAATTTATGGAAAAAAACCAAAAAATCTGATTGCTGTTACTGGCACTAATGGAAAATCCTCAATAGTAAATTTTTACTATCAAATTCTAAATTTAAATAAAAAAAAAGTTGCATCTATAGGAACTCTAGGAGTGAAGTCAAAATTTATAAATTATAATTTATCTAACACAACTATTGATCCATTAAAATTAGCAAAGATTTTAAATAAACTCAAAACTAAAAAAATTGATAATGTTATAATGGAAGCCTCAAGTCATGGCCTCCAACAGAATAGACTTGATGGTTTAAAATTTAATACAGGTATATTTACAAATTTATCACAAGATCATTTAGACTATCATAAGAATTTAAAAAGTTATTTGAACGCAAAACTTTATCTATTCCAAAAGCTAATTAAATCGAAAGGAAATATAATTACAGATAAAGGGATTCTTGAATTTAAAAAAATAAAAAAAATCGCAGAAAAAAATGATTTAAAAATAAACACAATTAACAGTGAAAAAAATAGTTTTAAAATTTTATCACATGAGTTTCATAAAGATAATCAAATCCTTAAAATTAGATATAAAAATTTTACTAAAGAAATAAATCTCAATCTAATAGGAAAAATTCAGCTTAAAAATGTGTTTATGGCCATGATTGCTGCTATAAAAAGTAATTTAGACATAGAGAATGTTTTAAAAGTTATTCCAAAAATAAAATCTGTTGAAGGTAGATTTGAGAAAATTGGAAGAATTAAAAATAAATCAAAAGTGATACTTGATTATGCACATACTCCTGAGGCATTAAAAACATGTCTTTTAAATTTAAAAGAACAATTTCCAGATACAAGAATTATTCTGTTATTCGGGTGTGGTGGAAACAGGGATCTAACAAAAAGATCAAAAATGGGAAAAATTGCTGAAAACTATTCAGATGAGATATATCTTACTGATGACAATCCCAGATTTGAAAATCCTAAAAAAATAAGACTTGATATAAAAAAGGGAATTAAAAGAAAAAAAGTTATTGAGATTTCCAATAGAGCTAAAGCTATTTTAGAAGCAATCAAAAAATTACACGCTGGTGAAATTTTGCTAGTGGCAGGTAAGGGACATGAGAAAATTCAACATATTGGAAAAAAAAAAGTTTATTTTTCTGATAAAAAAATAATTTTAAAAGGTATCAAAATAAAAAATAAAAAATTGTCTAACAATCTAAAATTAAATATTCTTAGAGAAGCTTCACCAGAGAAAATTTTAAAATCCTCTTTAATTTTAAAAAAGGCAAGAATTAATTCAAAAGAAATTACAAAAAATGATATTTTTTTTGCAATTAAAGGAAGAAAAAATGATGGAAATAAATTTGTAATAGAATCTTTTAAAAAAGGAGCTTCTATTGCAATTGTAAATAAATTCAAAAATAATATTTACAAAAATAGACAAATCAAAGTTAAAAATACTTTAAAATTTTTAACAGATATTTCTAAAGTTTTTAGAAAAAATATTGATACTAAGATAATCGCAATTACTGGCAGTTGTGGAAAAACTACACTTAAAGAATTATTAGGAAATTCTTTAAAAAAAATATCTCATGTTTCTATTTCACCAAAATCTTATAACAATAAATACGGGGTTCCCTTAAGTCTATTTAATTTAAATCAGAAAGACAAATATGGAGTGCTAGAAATAGGAATGGATAAAAAAGGTGAAATAGATTACTTATCTAAAATTATTAGACCTAATGTAAGTGTAATAACAAATATAAATTATGCTCATGTGAAAAATTTTAAGAATATAAATCAGATTGCTTTAGCTAAATCTGAGATAATTTATAATACTAAGCCAGATGGGTGTGTAATATTGAATGCAGATGATAATTTTTTCAGGTTACATAAAAAAATTGTATTCAAAAAAAATCTTAAATTAGTTTCTTTTGGAATTAAAAATAAAGAGGCAGATTTAAAGTTTTTAAATATAAAAAAACAAGGCAGAAATTTTAGGATCGAAATAAAACTCAAAAATAAGAAAAGATATTTTTTAATTTCTAATAATTTTCAAAACCATATATATAATATTTTAGCTGCTATAGCTGTAAAGAGTGTTTTCATTGATATTTTTAAATTAGAAAAAAATATCTTTCTTAATTTTGAAACACCTGAAGGTCGGGGGAATTTGTCCAAGATCAAGATAAATAAAAGATACATAAACTTAATTGATGAAAGTTATAACTCAAATCCACTATCCCTTAAATCTGCGATATTAAATTTTGATAAGATAGAATCTGGTAAGTCAAAAAAATTTATATTACTTGGTGATATGTTGGAACTTGGAAGTCACTCTAAAAAATTACATCAATTAATTGCGCCAATAATAAATAAATCAAAAATTGACAAAGTTTATGTAAAAGGAACTGATATAATTTCAACGTATACAAGACTCTCAAAATCAAAAAAAGGTCAAATTTTAGATACTAAATCAAAGATTATTAATTTGATTAGAAACGATTTAAATAATAATGATTACTTAATGATTAAAGCCTCAAATGCGACAGGATTAAATAAGATGGTAACTGATTTAAAAGGGTTAAATTAATGTTATATCAATTTTTATTAAATTTTGTTGACACTTTCGGTTTTTTAAATGTTTTTAAGTATTTAACATTCAGAACTGGTTTATCTTTCTTTACATCTTTAGTAATAGTTTTATTAATTGGTAATCCATTCATAAAATTTTTTTCTAGTCAAAAAATTTTAAATCCTATTCGTGATGACGGACCTGAAGATCATATTATTAAAAAGATTGGTACTCCAACAATGGGTGGTGTCATTATTTTATTAGGTCTTTTGGTATCAGTATTATTTTGGGGAGATTTAACAAACATAAATATTTTATTTTGTTTATATGTTGCAATTTCCTTTGGATTATTAGGAGCTTTTGACGACTACAAAAAAATAAAACAAAGTAATTCATCAGGAATTTCATCCAAGCTCAAGTTGATCTTACAGGTCATACTAGCAACTTTTGGAATAAGTTTTTTTGTTTATTTTATAGAATATCAAGAAATAACTAATTTATATTTCCCGTTCTTTAAAAATCTAATTATAAATCTTGGATGGTTCTTTTTTCCCTTTGCAGTGTTTGTAATTGTGGGCTCGTCAAACGCAGTTAATCTTACAGATGGTCTAGATGGTTTGGCTACAGTACCAGTTATCTTAGTCGCTGCTTGCTTTGCTTTTATAAGTTATGTTACTGGAAATATTGTATTTTCTGATTATTTACAAATCCCCTATATTGAGGGAACAGGAGAAATTTCAATTTTTTGTGGAGCTATAATAGGTTCATGTTTGGGATTTCTATGGTTTAATGCTCCTCCTGCCAAAATTTTCATGGGTGATACTGGGTCTTTATCGCTTGGAGGCTCTCTAGGTGCAGTCGGTATAATTACCAAACATGAAATTGTTTTAGCTATTACTGGTGGTCTTTTTGTACTTGAAGCAGTCTCGGTAATGGTTCAAGTAATTTCTTATAAACTTACAGGCAAAAGAATATTTAAGATGGCACCAATACACCATCACTTTGAAAAGAAAGGTTGGCCAGAGTCTACAGTAGTAATTAGATTTTGGATTATTTCAATTATTTTAGCAATGATTGGCTTAGCAACGCTCAAATTAAGATAATGTCTATAAATTCTAATTTTTTTTTAAATAAAAAAATATTGATATATGGTTTAGGAATAACAGGTTTATCGGCTTTTAAATTTTTGAAAAATAGAAACGATGTTTTTTTGTTTGATGATTATCTTTCAAAAAAAAAATCATTAAATATTATAAAAAAAAAATTAATAAGTTATAATAAAATTTTAAAATCTCAATTTGACCGAATTTTATTAAGTCCTGGCATTGATATTAATAGATGTAAATTATCTAAGTTTTTAAAAAAAAATCAAAAAATAATTTTTTCTGATCTGGATATTTTTTATGCATTTTACCCAAATAAATGCATAACCATAACAGGCACTAATGGAAAATCAACCACGAGCAAACTTTTATATGAAATCTTATTAAAACAAAAATTTGACGTAAGATTAGTTGGAAATATTGGAAATCCGATTTTATCTTTAAAAAAAATAAAAAAAAAAACAATTTTTGTAATTGAGGCATCTTCATATCAATTAGAATATAGTAAGCTTTTTAGATCTAAGTATGCCGTAATACTCAATATTTCGCCAGACCATCTTGAGAGACATAAAACTCTAAATAATTACATTAAGGCAAAATTCAAATTACTCGCTAATCAATCTAAAGAATGTGTATCTTTTGTAAATAATAAAGACTTTTTAATTCAAAAGGAACTTCGTTCTAGAAATTTTAAGAGTAAAATAGTAAATGTTGACTTAAAAGGAACTAATAACTTTTTAAAAAAAATAAATAATAATTATTTTTTAACTGATACAAATAAAGAAAATTTATCTTTTGTTCTAGAAATTTCAAAAAAACTTAAATTAAAAAACGAATTGATAATAAAGACTATCAAAAATTTTAAAGGACTAAAATATCGACAACAAATTATTTTTCAAAAAAAAAATCTAATAATTATTAATGATTCAAAATCAACAAGCTTTTCATCCTCAATTGGAACTCTAAAAGCAAACCCAAATATTTTTTGGTTATTAGGGGGTATTTCAAAAAAAGGGGATAAGCTAAACTTATCAAAAGAATATTTTAAAAATATCAAAGCCTTTATATATGGAAATAATAAAGAATTCTTTAATCGACAATTAAAAGGAAAAGTAAAATTTAAAAATTTTAAAAATATTAAGGAAGCTTTAGGAAGAATTTTTTTTGAGGTAAAAAAACAAAAATTTAAAAATCAAACAATTCTTTTTAGCCCTGCAGCAGCATCATTTGATAGTTTTAAAAATTTTGAAGAAAGAGGAGCTTATTTTAATGAATTAGTCAGGAGACATTTGAATGAAGTTTAATAAATCTTTAAATGAAATTTATTATGAATGGTGGAAAAATATTGATAAATTGATTTTTTCTTTAATTGTTTTGTTATTTTTTATAGGGTTATTTTTTTCATTAGTTTCTACATCTTTAGTTGTATCGGACAAACTAGATACAAATGATTATTCATTTTTCTTTAAGCATTTAGCCTTTATTTTTTTAGGAATAATTGTTATTTTTACTCTTTCCTCAATAAATAAAGAAAATCTTCTTAAATTATCATATATAATATTCTTTATATCTTTAATATTTTTAATTCTAGTTCCAATAATTGGTGTTGAGGTCAAAGGTTCAAAAAGGTGGATAGATTTAAATTTATTACCAAGATTTCAGCCTATAGAATTAGTTAAACCTTTTTTAATAATTTTTGTTAGTTTAGTTTTAAGCAGTCAAAAATATACAAATATCTACATGAAGTATTTATTATCTTTTTTGGTTACGTTGGTTGTTGCTTTGTTGCTAGCTATCCAGCCAGATATTGGTCAAACACTTCTTGTTTTTTCTTGTTGGCTCATTTTAGTTTTTATATCAGGTGTTAATATCGTCTTTTTGATAATATTATTCTTTTCATTAATTTTTGCACTATCATATTTGATTTTTTTTGTTCCAAAATTTGGATATATAAAGAATAGAATCTTATCTTTTTTTGATAGTGATTCAGGTTCTCACAATTTTCAATCAGACAAAGCGTTGGACTCTATCACAAGTGGTGGTTTTTTTGGAAAAGGGATTGGCGAGGGAACTTTAAAAAATAGAGTGCCTGAAGCTCACACAGACTATATAATATCAGTTATATCAGAAGAGTTTGGTGTAATTGCTATAATTTTAATTTTGTTATTATTTTTAATATTTATCTATTCAGTTTTTAAAAAAGTTAATTTTGAAAATGACGAAAAAATAAAATTAATTTTAGTTGGATGTGCGAGCCTAATTTTGATGCAAACAATGATCCATATTGGAGTTAATATAAGATTATTTCCAACTACTGGAATGACTCTTCCTTTCATAAGCTATGGTGGCTCATCAATTATCAGTATTTCAATACTTTCTGGTATTATCTTAAATTTAACAAAAAGAAAAATTTAATGAAATGAAAGAAAATTTTTTAGTTTCTACAGGGGGTTCAGGTGGTCATGTAATACCTGCAATAACTATTTGTGAACATTTATCAAAAAATTTTAATGTTATCATTTCAAGTGATAAAAGAGGATTAAAGTTCTTTGATCATAAAAGTTATGAAACTAAAATAATAGACACGCCCAGACTAGGAAATTTTCTTTTTTTGCCAATAAATTTTTTTTTTATTTTATTTCTAACAATTAAGTCTTTATCTTTTTTAAAAAATAGAAAGATTAAAAAAATATTTTCTACTGGAGGGTATATGTCATTACCTATTTTTTTAGCTGCAAGACTATTAAAATTAGATATTTATTTAATCGAACCAAATCACACATTAGGTCGTGCTAATAATTTTTTTTTAAAATCATGCAAAAAAATTTTTTGTTACTCATTGAATATAAAAAATTTTCCAAAAGATTTTAAAGAAAAAATAGTTGTTATTAGTCCTTTGGTAAGAAAAAATATTTATAATCTAAAAATGAATTTATCAAAAAGTAGATTATTTACCTTACTAATTGTAGGTGGAAGCCAAGGAGCTTTTTTTTTCAATGATAGTTTAAAAGATTCAATTTTGAATATTTCAAAAAAAAATTCTATTAAAGTAATTCATCAAACGTCTGAAAATAATATTTCTTTATTAAACGATTTTTACACAAAAAATAAGATTGAAAATAAAATTTTTAGCTTTGATGAAAATTTTTCTAATCTCTTAAGTCAAGCAGATCTCTGTATTACTAGAGCTGGCGCATCCACGTTAGCAGAACTTTCGATTTTGAATATTCCTTTCATTGCAGTTCCTTTACCAACATCAAAAGATAACCATCAGCTTGAAAATGCAAATTTTTATAAAGATAATGGTTGTTGTTGGATTTTAAGCCAAAATCAATTTAAAGGACAAATCGATGAATTACTTAATAGTATTATAGAAAAAAAAAGTGATTATTTAGAAAAAAAAGAAAATCTTGAAAAATTAAATTACCAAAATTCGTGGAATAATGTTAATCAAAAAATATTAGATACTATAAATGAAAATTGAATTAGCAAAAACTGAAATAATTCATTTTGTTGGGATCGGTGGAATTGGAATGAGCGGTCTTTCCCTAATAATGAAGGGAAAAGGATTTAAAGTTCAAGGAAGTGATCTTTCCTCAAATAAAAATATAGAAAGACTTAAAAAAGAAAAAATTAAAATTTACATAGGTCAAAAAAAACAAAATCTCAAAAATGCAACAATAATTGTTATATCATCTGCAATAAAAAAAAATAATCCAGAATTCAAAGAGGCAAAAAGAAAAAATTTGCCAATCATTACAAGAGGAGAAATGTTAGCACACATAGTCTCTCTTACAAAAAATATTGTCGTTGTCGGTTCTCATGGCAAAACAACAACAACATCCTTGGTTGCTTCAATTTTCCAAAAAACTAAATTAGATCCTACAATTATCAATGGAGGAGTAATTAATTCAATAAAAAATACTGCAAAATTAGGTAAAAGTGATTGGTCAATCCTTGAGGCTGATGAGTCAGATGGTAGTTTTGTTCATATTCCTCCCACTTATTCAATAATTACAAATATTGATAGGGAACACATGGATTTTTATAAATCCATGAATCATTTAAAACATTATTTTCAAAAATTTATAGATAAAGTTCCATCATTTGGAAAATCATTTATTTGTATTGATGATAAGATAAACAGAGAACTTGTTAGAAAATTAAGAAATCGAAATTTTTATACTTATGGAACAAATTTCAAGTCAAATTTTTATATTAAAAATATTAAACAAAATAAAAAATTTACTAAATTTGATTTACAAATAAATGTTCCTAATAAAAAAAAACAATTAATTAAGAACCTTAAAACCCCATTGCTTGGAACTCATAATGTAAGAAACTCTGTTGCAGCTGCTGCAGTTGCAATGACTGTAGGAATATCGGTAATTGATATTAAGAGGGGTTTGTTTAATTTTAAAGGAGTTCAAAGAAGATTTAATAAAATTTTTAACTTTAGAGGTATAGACTTTTATGATGACTATGCTCACCATCCAACAGAAATAAAGGTTGTATTAGAGGGAATAAATAAAGTTTATAAAGATTACGACAAAGTCTGTATATTTCAACCTCATCGAATTTCTAGATTAAAAGATTTAAGAAAAGAATTTTCTAATGCCTTTAAACAGTCAGATATTGTAATTTTATGTCCAATATTCTCTGCAGGTGAAAAATTAAAGTTGGGATTTAGTTATTTAAATTTTGCCAGAGAAATCATTAAAAATTCTAAGGTAAAATTATTTATGGTAAATGATATTGTTGAACTTGCAAAATTTCTTAAAAAAAATATGTATGGAAAAAAAATTGTAATTGGGATGGGAGCAGGTTCAATTTCGAATTGGATGAAAAAACTTCCACAGCTAATGTAATGAATATAGAACAATTAAAAAAATTATTAAATCAATTTAGTAATAATGTAAAATTTGAATATGATTTAAAAAAAAAGAATTGGTTTAATATTGGAGGAAGATCAAAAGTTTTTTATAAAGCTGAAAATTTGCAAGAACTAATTAGTTTTATAAAAAAATTAGATCGTAAAGAAAAAATATTTATTCTTGGAGCAGGGTCAAATATCTTAATAAAAGATGATTTATTTGATGGAGTAGTTATCAAATTTGGTAAAAACTTTAAAAATATATCTTTACTTGGGAACGATATAATAATTGCAGGAAGTGCTGTGCTTGATAAGTCCTTATCAGAATTTGCAATGGAAAAAGGTTTAACAGGATTTGAATTTTTATCATGTATCCCGGGCACTATTGGAGGTGGAATAAGAATGAATGCAGGATGTTTTGGAAAAGAATTTAAGGATATTTTAATTTCAATACAAGCTCTAGATAAATCAGGAAGAGTGATAACAGTTTTTGCTAAAGATATAAACTTTGAGTACAGAAAAAACGATTTACAAAATGATTTAATTTTTTTAAGTGCTTCGTTTAAGGGAGTAAAAGGCAATCAAAAAGAAATTTATGAAAAAATAAAAAGGTTAAAGATTGAAAAAGATAAAAACCAACCTACAAAGATAAAAACAAGTGGAAGCACTTTCAAAAATCCCATATCACAAACTGATAAAAAGGTTTGGGAGTTAATAAAAGAATCAGTCCCTTTAGACAAAAGTTTTGGTGATGCTTGTATATCAGAGAAACATTGCAATTTTTTCATTAATAAAGGAAATGCAAAATTTGAAGATATGAACAATTTAATAAATTTTGTAGCTAAGAGTGTTTTTGAAAAGACCGGAATTAGTTTAGAAAAAGAAATCAAAATTTTGGAATAATTTGAAAAAAAAAATATTAATAATTTCAGGAGGCATATCTAAAGAAAGAGCTATAAGCTTAGATACTGGTAATCAAGTTGCTCAAGAACTTTCTAAAAATAATTATAATGTTAAAATTGTTGAACCAAACTTTAGATTATATGAGATTATTAAATCTTTTAGACCTAAAATTATTTTTAATGCTTTGCACGGTCAATTTGGCGAAGATGGATATATTCAAACAATTTTAGAAACAACCAATATACCATATACACATTCAGGTGTTATTTCCTCAGCTTTAGCTATGGATAAAGGACTATCTAAAAAAATTTTTATAGAAAATAAAATTTTAACACCAAAGTTCTTCTTATTTCATTTCAATAAATCAAACTCTAGTTTGATTGATCTGATAAAAAAAAAACTAAAGTTTCCCGTTGTAATAAAACCAGTTAATGAAGGTTCAAGTGTAAACGTATTTATATGTAAAAAATCAAATATAATTAGAAAATTAGAATTATTAAAACATTATAAGAAGATTATTGTTGAAGAATTTATACCTGGAAGAGAAATTCAAGTAGCTATTATGGGTAAAAAAAAATTAGGCGCGATAGAATTAAAACCAAGAAGAAAATTTTATGATTATGAGGCAAAATATAAAAAAAGTGCTAAAACAAAACACATTATACCTGTTGATTTGAGTAAAGAAAACTTAAACAAAGTTTTAGATATTTCTCTTAAAGCTCATAAATTAATTGGATGTAAAGGTGTGACCAGATCAGATTTCAAGTTTTATAAAAATAAATTTTATTTATTGGAAATTAATACTCAACCTGGAATGACCAAACTTTCTTTGGTACCAGAAATAGCTGCATACAGAGGGATTAGCTTTTTAAATTTAATAGAATGGATGTTAAGGAATGCTTCAAATAAAAAATAAAAGAATTTTACCCTATTTGCTTTTATTTTTTCTCTTAGGATCAATAAACAATAAAAATTTAAATGATAATCAATTTTTTAAACTTAAAAATCTTCAATTATTTGGTCTAAATGAAGATGAAAGACAGAATTTATTATTACAATTAGATGAAATAAAAAATGAAAATATTTTTTTATTATCGAAAGAAAAGATAAAAAAAATTTTAGACTCAAATAATTTAATAGATTCTTTCCTAATAAATAAAAACTATCCATCCGATCTCAACATATTTGTTAAGAGAACTTCATTTTTAGCAAATATTAATATAGATAAAAAAAACTATTTTATTGGTTCAAATAAAAAACTTATTAATTCTAATTTTGCTGACCCTGATCTACCTACAATTTTAGGAAATCCAGCAGTAAATGATTTTTTTTTGATAAGAGATGATATTCTAAAATCTTTAGTAAATTTTGAAGATATTAAAAAATTTTATTTTTTTCCCTCAAAAAGATGGGACTTAGAATTTAAAAATGGTATTTTAATTAAGTTGCCTATTAATAACGCTTTAGATTCATTAAATAATTATTACAAAATAAAAAGTTTTCCTCAATTTGAAAATACAAAGACTTTTGATATGAGAATAAATGAACAGATGATTATTAATGAGCTCTGAAATACTTACTGAAACTTTTTTCTCTATAGGCCAAGAAAAAATTTCCTTTTGTATATTTGAGGGTATTGACAAAAAGATTTTTGAAAAAAATATATTGATAAGCAGTTCTTATCAAAAGGAAAACTTAGATTATACAATCGATAAATTTTTTGATGAAAATATTGTTAAAATCGAAAAAAAAATAGACAAATTTATAAATAATATTAATTTAATAATTTCTGACGCAAATTTTATATTAATTCAAGCCTCTATAAAAAAAAATATGAGTGGAAATAAAATTAATAAAAAAGATTTAATACATTTGCTTTTTGATTTAAAGCAAAAGATAAAAGAAAATAATAGGGATAAAAAAATTACACAGATGAGAATTAATAGTTTTATTGTTGATAAAAAAAAATGTTCAACCTTAGATGATAATTTTGAGTGCAACGAATTATGTTTGCAAGTTGATTTTGTTTGTCTTTCTAATATAATTATACAAGAATTATCTGAAAAAATGAGAAAATATCAGATTAGTATTGATAGGATTTTTTCAGCAGAATATTTAAAAGAGCATTATAATAAGTTTGATCAAAACGAGTGCAAGAATGCAGCTAGATTAAAATATGAAAACGATGAAAATGAGGTATTTTTAATTAAAAAAAATACTGAAAAAAAAGGGTTTTTTGAACGATTTTTTAATTTTTTCAATTAGTGCATTAAGTAGTTATTTGTAATATTTCTTGAGTTCAGACTTTCTCATAAGGCGTGTACATCTGCCTAATGTCTTTTCATAAGCAAAAAACTATTAAAAAGCCAATTCAATTAAATGGTGTTGGATTGCATTCTGGAAAATTTGCAAATCTTGTTATTAAGCCTGCTGATCCAAACAATGGAATCATTTTTATAAGAAAAGATTTAAAAAAAAATAATATTATTTATCCTCATGTGAATAATGTCTGCAGTGCCATCTTGTGCACGACAATTTCAAATGAATTTGAGGTGAAAATTTCAACCATAGAGCATTTGATGGGAGCTTTTTATGGTTTGGGTATAGATAATGCAATAGTAGAAATTGATAATGAAGAAGTGCCTATTTTAGATGGATCAGCGAAAACGTTTGTTCAGGAGATATTAAAAGTAGGAATTCAAATAAGTGATATTCCAATAAAAGTAATAAGAATCAATAAATCTATTCATCATAAAGAAGGTCTTAAATCTATTTCAATAGATCCTAGTAAAATAAATTTAGAGATTGATTTTGAGATTAAATATGAAAATCAACTTATAGGCACTCAGAGAAATTCATTAAAGGTTTACGAAGATGATTTAAAGGACACATTTAATTCAAGGACATTTTGTTTATTCGAAGATGTGGAAAAATTGAGAGCAATGGGTTTAGCTAAAGGCGGTTCTTTAGATAATGCGATAGTTGTTAAAAACAACAAAATTTTAAATGTAAATGGATTAAGAAATAAAAAAGAGTTTGTAAATCATAAAATATTAGATTGCATGGGAGACTTATTTTTATCAGGATATAAGATAATTGGAAAGATCAAATGCTCTCAAGGTGGTCACAAACTTACAAATGATCTACTTAGAAAAGTTTTTCAAAATAAAGAAAACTACTCTATTGTTGAGATAAACGAAAAAAATGTTCCTCATTCTCTAGCTTATAGACAGACATTAAAATCAATAGCATAAAAGTTTCTGTTTAAATAATAATCTGATATTAATATTGAATGAATTATTTTTTGAAATTCTTTTTTTTAGGTCTGATTATTTTAATTAATATTTCTTGCTCTAAAGAAGAAAAAACAACAATTTTAAAAAATAAAGATTTAAAATCACAGATGATAGAACTTTATGAACAAGGGTATGAGGCTTTCCTTGAAAGAGACACTTTATTTGCAGCTAAAAAATTTAATGAAGCTGAATTAATTTTTCCTCAATCAGATTGGGCACCAATAGCTGCGCTAATGACAGCTTACGTATATTATGCTGATGATTATTATTCTGATGCAATATATCACTTAGAGAGATATTTAAAAGTATATCCAAAACACAAAGACATTGACTATGCCCACTATCTTCTTGGAATGTGTTTTTATGAAAATATTGTTGATGAAGCAAGAGACTTAAAGCCACTTTTAAATGCTAAAAGAGAGTTCGAAATTTTAATAAAAGATTATCCTAGTACAGAATTTGCTATTGATGCTAATTTTAAGTTAGGATTAATTGAGGATCGTTTAGCAGGAAAGGAGATGTATATTGGAAGACATTATGCAAAATCTCAAAAATGGATAGCCGCAATCAATAGATTTAAAAATGTTTTAAAAAATTATGAAACAAGTGTTTATGTTGAAGAAGCAATTTATAGATTGGCAGAAATTCATTATATTATCGGTCTTGAAAGTGAGGCTAAAAAATACGCTGCTTTGCTAGGTTACAATTATGGCTCAAGTAAATGGTATAAAGCATCTTATAAAATTTTTAATAAGGACTATGATTTGACTGAAAAAGAAATATTTTCAATTAAAGAAGATGATAAAAAATCGATGTTCAAAAAATTTAAGAAAAAGTTTAAGTCTCTTTTTAATTAGATGAATGAAAAGTTATTAAAAAAAAAATATCTTAAAAAAATTTTAGATCTACAAAAATTCAATAAAGCTTATTTTGATAAAAGTGACCCAATAGTTACGGATGCAGATTACGATAGATTAAAAAAAGAAATTTTAGAATTGGAAAAAAAATATGATTTTTTAAAAAATCCAAACTCTCCAGGTTTAATTGTAGGTTTTAAACCATCTAAAAATTTTAAAAAAGTAAGGCATAAAGTTCCAATGTTGTCATTATCGAATGCTTTTGATGAGACCGATCTAATAAATTTCGAAAAAAGAATTTCTAATTATCTTGACAAAAAAGATGACTATGAAATTGAATATAGTGCAGAGCCCAAGATTGATGGCATATCCGCATCATTGATTTATATAAATGGAAAATTCATTACTGGTTTATCTAGAGGTGATGGAAAAGAAGGTGAAGATATCACAGAGAATTTAAAAACTATTAATGATATCCCAAAAAATATAACAGAAAAAAATTTCCCAAAAGAAATTGATATACGAGGTGAGGTTTTTATAAAGAATTCTGACTTTAAAAAAATGTCAAATAAATTTGCAAATCCAAGAAACGCTGCATCGGGATCTTTACGACAAAAAAATCCCGATGAAACAAAAAAAATTCCACTAAAGTTTATTGCTTATACTTATGGATTTGAAAAAAACATGAAGATTAAATCACAAAGTGAGTTTCTTGAAAATTTATTGAAGTGGGGTTTTAAAACTAATCCTTTGAATAAAAAAATTGTGGGGGTAAAAAATTTATTAAAAAATTATATTGTTATTGAGAGTGAAAGAAAAAATTTAGATTTTGATATTGATGGGATAGTTTATAAAGTTAACAATTTTGAGTTACAAAGAAGATTAGGAAACGTTGCAAATGCCCCACGCTGGGCTATTGCACATAAGTTTTCCGCAAATAGTGGTATATCACAAATTTTAAAAATAGAGATCCAAATTGGCAGAACTGGAGCTCTTACTCCTGTTGCAAAAATTAAGCCAATTAATATTGGTGGTGTAGTTGTTTCTAATGCAACATTGCATAATGAAGATGAAATTAAAAGAAAAGATATAAGGGAAGGCGACATAGCTACAATTGAAAGAGCAGGAGATGTAATACCTCATATCACTTCTGTGGATAAAAAAAGAAGATCAATTAAGTCAAAAAAGTTTATTTTTCCATTAAAGTGTCCATCCTGTGGTTCAAATACTATAAAAGATTATAATTTAACAACAAAAAAGAAAGATGCTGTAAGAAGATGTTCAAGCGAGGGGTATGAATGTGTGAAAATTTCAATTGAAAAAATAAAACATTTTGTTTCAAAAGATGCATTTAATATTGAAGGCTTTGGCAAAAAGATTGTTGAAAATTTCTGGAATTCAAATTTAGTTAGATTACCTCCAGATATATTTAAATTAGATTACATAAAGATAAAAAATATGGAAGGTTGGGGGTCCCAATCTGTTTCAAATTTAAAATACTCAATAGACTTACGTAAAAAAATTTCTTTAGACCGATTTATTTATGCCCTTGGGATAAGACATATAGGCTTGGAAAATGCAAAACTTTTATCAAGATATCTCAAAAATAAAAAAAAATTTTTAGAATTAGCCAAGATAGGAAATTTAAATGAATTATTAAACATTGATGGTATAGGGGAAACTCAGATTAAATCAATTAAAAATTTTTTTGGTAATAAAACAAATTTAAGTGTTATAAATGAACTTGGAAAAATTCTATCTATTCAAGATAGTATTGAATTGAAAAAAGATGGTCTTTTAAAAGATAAAACATTTATGTTGACTGGTAAACTTGATGGCATGAGTAGAGCCGAGGCAAAATCACTAATTGAGCAAAATTCTGGATCAATAGTTAGTAATGTCTCTAAAAAACTGGATTATCTAATCGTGGGTGAGAAGCCAACAAAAAGAAAAGTCGATAATGCTAAAGAACTTAATATTAAAATTTTAAGTCAAGAAAATTGGCTTAAAATGCTAAATAAATGATGCTAACCATTTCTTTTCATTTTTATTTAAGAAGTTAGAGAGTTTCGAATAGACTTCAATATGATATTTAAACAAATAGTCTTCTTCTTTTTTTTGTAGATCGTCAAAATTGATTAAATCTTTCTCAATTGGTGCTAAGGTTAAATTTTGAAATAATAACTTTTTGTTCATCTTTTTGATATAAACGAGATTTTCAATTCTTATTCCAAATGAACCCTTTTTATAAAATCCCGGTTCATTACTCAATATCATACCCTCTTGTAGCTTAACATTATTGAATTTTGATATTGACTGAGGACCCTCATGGACATTTGAAAAAAAACCAACACCATGACCAGTCCCATGTTCATAATTTAAACCACTTTTTTTAAGATACTTTCTCGCTAATTTATCTATTGATCTTCCATTAGGCTTTCTATTTATTTCTGCAGTAGCAACAGCAATATGACCTTTTAAAACTTTTGTAAAAATATTTTTGATATAATGTTTAGGTTTAGAAAAACAGATAGTTCTAGTTACATCCGTAGTACCATACCTATATTGTCCACCAGAGTCACATAAAAAAATATCATCTTTTTTGATTGTCTTAGAATTTTTTTTATTTGCGTTATAATGAATGATTGCTCCATTTCGACCTGCACCCGCAATAGTATTAAAGCTTGGATAAAGATAATCTTTGTTTTTTTTTCTAAAACTCTCTAATTTTTTTTGGGCTTGAAATTCGTTGATATTTCTTTTGTTAATTTTTTTTATCCAGTGTAAAAATTTTGTAAGAGCCACACCATCACTTATATGACTATTAACCATTTGCTCAATTTCTAATTTATTTTTGATAGATTTCATTAGATAAATTGGATCTAGTGTTCCAGAAATTTTAGAATTTTTTTTCAAAATATTTTCAAAAAATAAGGAACAAGTTTTGCTGTCAATTATAATTCTTTTCTTCTTAAGTTTTTTTGTGACCAGTTCAAAGTTTTTGGGATTAATAACATTGTTATTTGATATTTTTTTTTCTTTTATTAAATTTGCACATTTATTTTTTTCTGAAATTAAAATAATCTCACGGTTATCACCAACCAATAGTCGACAATTTGGTATTGGACTGTTAGGATTATCATGTCCTCTAATGTTTAATAGCCAAGCGACATTCTCAGGAGCGGTTATGAGTATATAATTTGATCTTTTTTTTTTCAAAAAAGCAATCGTTCTATTTATTTTACTAAAATGACTCTCACCTGTAATATTGTTATTTAAAGAAAAAAATGGTTTTGATTTACGTTTATAACCATTATGTATTAAATCTATTAGATTAAAATTTATTTCTTTTATTTTGTTATATCTTAGAAAAAATCTTTTTACTTGTTCTGATGTAAAAAGATTAGGATCAATGCCAAGAATTTTATTCTTGAACAAATTACAATTAAAAATTTTATCTAAACTCTTTATTTTAAACTCTACACCTGCCTCCATATTTGCTTGAATTGTATATCTTCCGTCTACAAACAAATAATTTGTATTTTTGAATATAATTGCAAAACCTGCCGATCCAGTAAAGTTTGAAATAAATTTTAACCTATCTTTTTGAGAATACTCAGAAAAAAATTCATCATTTTTTGGAATAACATAGCCATCAATATTGTATTCATTAAGCTTATTTCTTAATTTCAGAATTCTTTTTTTTATCATTTAATCCTTTTCAAATATCTTATCCATCCTGGGCTTCTGATATTATCATTATCTTCAAAATCTTGATTAAATTCAAAATCCTCTATCTCATTATTCGGCTCATCATATGATGAGTTTTTTTCTATAAATTTTTCAGGGAGTTCATTTATAAATCTTGATGCCATGCTATCTATCCAATCACCTTGATAAAATCTGTTCATTGAAAATGAAATGATTGCTTGTTTTTTTGCTCTTGTAATTCCTACATATGCAAGTCTTCTTTCCTCCTCTAAACCATTTTGACCTTTTTCTTCAATTGATTTTTGATGAGG
>TARA_B100000963_G_scaffold26554_1_pt1 | contig 19622 bp, 15 predicted proteins | sample TARA_B100000963 | Tara Oceans TARA_B100000963 (sample SAMEA2622097) | marine metagenome | biome: marine biome (ENVO:00000447); feature: surface water layer (ENVO:00002042); material: "saline water (ENVO:00002010), including plankton (ENVO:xxxxxxxx)" | depth 5 m | reverse complement strand
AGCTGAATATTACCAAAGATGTTTTGGGGAAGACCTACCTGAATCACTTGTAAATATTCAAATTTAAATGAAAAATAGTAACAAAAGTGCTCATTTAAAAGAAAAATTAAAACAAGCTCTAAATTCTACATTTAAAGTTATCTCTGATGATTTTAAGATTGATAAGAATATAAGTTCTAAAAAAGATGAATTTTTTGATTTACAAAATTTAGACTCAAAAAAAGATTTTATAGAAGCAAGAGCAAAAACAGATTCTTTAGCTCTGAAAAAAAAATTTTCTGATGAAAAAATTTTTAAAAAGAATCTCCCATCAAATCCGTCTTGTAAATCACTGTATACATTTGCTGAAAAAATTAGATATGAGTCACTTGGCTTTGAAATACTTAAAGGTATAAAGAAGAATCTTGAAGACGATTACAATGAGAAAATTAATCTTAAGAGGAAAGATCAAATTAAATCTAAAGAAGATGTGCCTGTTAATGAAGCTTTTGAGCTATACATGCTTAAAAATTTCCACAACATAGAGTTAAATTCTATAACAAGTAAAATGCTAAGTTTTTGGGAAAAAGATTTTGATAATTCAATCCTCAAACATAAAGAATTTTTAAAATCTAATTTAGAAAATCAAAATGACTATTCATCAAAATTTTCAGAAATATTACAAGAAATGGATATTTTCCAAGATGACAATAATGATGAGAGTAAAGAAGAAAACCAAGATGACGGTCAGGAAAATCCATCGAATAATGATCAAAATTCTGAAAATGAGGATAATAAAGATTCAAAGGATAATGAAAGTGAAGAGTCGATTTCTGAAGCTAATTATAACGTAGATGACTACAAATTAGACGAGCAATTAACAGATAGTGAAAATGATAATGATAAAAATGAGCAAGTGATACAGAAAAAAAATCTTAGCACCTCTGATATTGATTATAAGATCTACACAAATCAATATGATGAAGTTACAAAAGCAGAAAACTTGGAAAATGCCGACGAAGCAGTTAAATTAAGAAAATCTTTAGACCAGCAACTTGTAGGTTTTCATGATTTAATTACAAAACTTGCAAATAAACTACAAAGACAATTACTGGCTAAGCAAAATCGTTCTTGGGAATTTGATTTAGAGGAGGGTTTGTTAGATAGTTCAAAACTACCAAGAATAATAATGGATCCGTATAATTCTCTTTCTTTTAAAAAAGAAAAAGATTTAGACTTTAAAGATACAGTAGTCACGCTTTTAATAGACAACTCTGGATCTATGAGAGGTAGGCCAATAACAATTGCTGCTATATGTGCTGATATATTATCTAGAACATTAGAACGTTGCTCAGTTAAAGTTGAAATATTAGGATTTACAACAAAGAATTGGAAAGGTGGTCAAAGTAGAGAAGCATGGAATAAAAATGGCAAACCTAAAACTCCTGGTAGATTAAATGATTTGCAACATATCATCTATAAAGGTGCGGATGCTCACTGGAGACAGTCAAAAAATAACTTGGGATTGATGTTAAAAGAGGGCTTGCTAAAAGAAAATATTGATGGGGAAGCAATAGCATGGGCATATAATAGGATTAAAAAAAGGAGAGAAGAGAGAAAAATTCTTATGGTAATTTCAGATGGAGCACCGGTAGATGACTCAACTTTATCTGTTAATTCAGGTGATTTTTTAGAAAAACATTTGAAGAAAATGGTAAAATTTATTGAAGATAAAAGTGATATTGAAATTTTAGCAATTGGTATTGGCCATGATGTATCGAGATATTACAGTCGAGCTATAAAAATAACTGATGTAAATGAACTTGGTGATGTTATGGTTTCCCAACTGAGTAATTTGTTCGCAAAAAAAAATAAATTACATTAAACTTTTAAGAGATCTTTATTCTTCCAATTGATAATAACCTCCGCTCCACTACGTGTTAGTGAGTTTCTGCAATTTACAGATGCAAAATTTTTTTCTAAAAGAGTCTTGCCAATAAACATGCCAAGTCCTAAACCAACTTTACTTTTATTTTTCTCCTTAAGTGATTTCAAATATGGTTCACCAATTTTTGAAATAATATCATTTGGGAACCCTTTGCCATCATCTTCAATAGTTATCTCAGTTGTATTTGAGTTACTTTTAAGACTTATAAAAACTTTTTCAAAACTAAATTTATTAGCATTACCAATAAAATTTCTTAATCCATAAACAATTTCAATCGATTTAGTAAATTTTTTTGAATGAAGATCTTGATCAAAATTTAAAACAAAGTCTTTATTACTTGTCTCTTTAAAAGAGGACACAATCTCTTTAATATAATCTTTCATAGTAAGATTTTCATCTATAAACTCATCTTCCTGATTAGGTTCTAATGACAATTTTTTTAAGATCTTATTACATCTTTCAACTTGGCTGGATAATAATTCTATATCTTGAATAACATCTTTTTGATTTTTAAATTGTTTTAAAAGTTCCTGGGTAATTATTTTAATTGTTGATAATGGTGTACCAAGAGAATGTGCAGCAGCAGCGGCTTGGCCACCTAGTGACAACATTTCGTGCTCTTTTGCCATTACCTCTTCCATCTTTTTTAGAGCCTCTTTCCTAAGTCTTGATTCTGAGCCAAAGATAATTGCAAAATAATTCAAAAAAATTGTCGCTATTATTAATGCAATAGGTATTGAATAATAATAATAAGGACTAACATGGAAGTGGATGTTGAGTGGGTAGGGTAGGTCTTCTGAAAAAAATGTGAGAAAAATAATCATTAAGATTGTAGTTGAGACTAATAATATATTTGTTCTAAATCCTAAATTTGAGGATGCAAAAACACTGGGAATTATCAAGAAAATTATAAAAGGATTGAGAATTCCCCCCGTCAAGTAAATCAACGATCCTAATTGGAATATATCTATCATTAAGAAAATTAAGGCCGACCTATCAGATAACTGAGTTTTTTTATAAATGATAACAAGGTAAATATTACTAATTATGCCTAAACAAATAATCAAATTTGAACTTAAGAAATCAAAATTAAAGTTAAAATAAAAATAAACTATATAAACTGATAATAATTGACCTATTATGCCAATCCATCTTAAAGAGATATATGTTGATTTTTTTAAAGAATAAGATTTCGAAGTTTCAAAAAACTTCATTTTTTAGATATCTAAATTTTGAACATTTATTGCGTTCGAGATAATAAAGTCTTTTCTAAGAGCAACATCGTTCCCCATTAAAGTGTGAATTAAATTTTGGTCTTTTTTATTATCTTTCGAGTATTGTACTTGAAGCAAATTTCTAGTTTCTGGGTCTAGAGTTGTATTCCATAGTTCATCAGGATTCATTTCACCAAGACCCTTAAATCTTTGTATATTCATCTTAGATTTTTCAATTTCTAATTCTTTAATGAACTCTTTCGATCCCTTTTTAATTTTCTTAAGATCTTTGCTATTATTAACAATATATTCCTCAAGCTCCTTTTCGTCTTTAATATAAATTCCTTTTGTTCCCTTGTTTATTTTAAATAATGGTGGTTGAGCCAGGTAAATATATCCATTCTGAATTAATTTATTAAAAGGTTTATTATTGAAAAAAGTTAGAAGTAAAGCTCTAATATGTGAACCATCAACATCGGCATCAGTCATAATTATTATTTTTCCATACCTTAAATCTTTTAAGTCTATCTCTTGTGATTTTGGGTCAAGACCAAGTGCATTAATTAATGTAACAATTTCATTAGATGAAATCATTTTAGAAAGAGCTTTTGTTCTTTGATCAGCCCCATTTTTATTTACACTGCCATTCTTTTTTATTTCTAACTCTTCAACATAGGTATTTAAGATTTTTCCACGCAAAGGTAAAACAGCTTGATTTGCCCTGTTCCTTCCTTGTTTAGCTGAACCACCTGCTGAATCTCCCTCAACTATAAATAACTCTGTGCCGTCCTGTTTACCGATTTGACAATCCGCTAGTTTTCCAGGAAGCCCACTTAATTCTAACGCACCTTTCCTTCTTACGTTTTCTCTAGCTTTTCTTGCTACATCTCTTGCTAAAGCAGCTTGAATTATTTTTGCTAAAATTATCTTTGCTATCGATGGATTTTGGTCAAACCAAATAGATAATTTTTCGTTTATAATTGTCTCAACTATGTTCCTTACTTCGGATGAAACAAGCTTATCTTTTGTTTGAGACGAAAATTTAGGATCTGGAATTTTAGTTGAGAGGACACACGTTAGCCCCTCTTTTATATCGTCACCTGAAATACTTAATTTATTTTTTTTTAATAAATTATGTTCGTTAGCATATTTATTAATTATTCTTGTTACAGCACTCCTAAAACCTAAGAGATGGGTACCACCGTCTTTTTGATAAATATTGTTTGTATAAGGAAGAACATCCTCTGTATAACTCGCATTCCATTTTAATGAGCACTCTATTTCTATTCCATCTTTTTTTCCTTCAATAAAGATTGGTTTTTTGAAGAGATTATTTCCATTTTTATTAATTAATTTTTCTCTTTTTTCATCAAGAAATTCAACAAATTCTAATACTCCTCCTTCATATTTAAACTCATTTGTTTTTTCTTTTTTTTGACTTCCATCTCTAAAAGTAATTTTTATGCCCTTATTCAAAAAAGCAAGTTCCCTCATTCTTTTAATTAAAATATTTGAACTAAATTTCACTGACGAAAAAATTTTTTTTGAAGGTAAAAAAGTAATTTGAGTTCCAGTTTCTCTAGCTTTTCCAATTACTTTTAATGGAGCTTTTGCTTCTCCATCATTAAATTCTATAAAATATTTTTTATTATCTCTATAAATTTCTAATTTTAGTTTTTCGGATAAAGCATTTACCACTGAAACACCGACACCATGAAGTCCACCAGAAACTTTATAAGAGTCATGATCAAATTTACCTCCAGCATGCAGCTGGGTCATTATTACTTCTGCAGCTGATTTTTTTTCACCTTTATGGATATCAACTGGAATACCTCTGCCATCATCTCGAACAGTTACTGTATTGTCACTATTAATTGTAACAAAAATATTTTTACAATATCCTGCTAAAGCTTCATCAATAGAATTATCTACTACTTCATAAACCATATGATGAAGCCCAGTTCCATCGTCAGTATCGCCAATGTACATTCCTGGTCTTTTTCTTACTGCCTCTAGACCTTTTAGTACCTTAATGGAATCTGCTTGATAGTTGTTTTTATTTGTCATTTTTATATTTAGGAAAAAGTTAATTATATCATTTTTTTAAAAAAAATCTTTTTTATTTAGTGAGGTTACTATTATTTTTAGGTAAATTTCTATTGAATTTAAATGGTTATTTAATGGCGGAGAGAATGGGATTCGAACCCATGAAAGAGTTTCCCCTTTACACGCTTTCCAAGCGTGCGCCTTCAACCACTCGGCCACCTCTCCTTTATTTTAAATACTTATTTTTAAATTTATAATATGCATAAATCCTTGAAAATAAACTTACAGCATCTTCAAATTTTAAGAAAATTATTTTAAATATAAATTTTATCAAATATTTTGATAATTTTTTTTTAAAAGAATTAATTATAGTAATGTGTTCGTTCATTTTATAGAAATAATAAAATTTATCATGAGTAAAATTGTATTCTCGAATAAAAATTTTTTGATATTTATTTCTTACTTTTATTGTCCCATGTTTGTGTATACATTTAGCCTGATAAGATTGAACAATAGATTTTTTTAGTCCCTTAATCCTTCTACATAAATCGTCGTCAGAAAAATAAAGAAAGAAATTTTCATCAAAAAATATTATTTGTTTTTGAAAATCTTCAGTTTTAAATAACATGCAAGCTCCCAAAGCACTATCGACACATATATCTCCTTCGAGATTTAATATAATACTTTTATCAGATTTTTCTGGTAAAGGTCCCCCACTATAAGAAAGACTATTTTTATTATCATATGATGTCGGAGTTACTATAGCTAAGTTTTTATAAATTGAAAATTTATCAATTAGTATACTTATATCTTCAGTTTCGATTATACAATCTGGACCTAGAACTAATGTGTATTCAGTGTGACTTTGTCTAATTCCTTGATTATACCCAGCAGAGAATCCATTATTTTCTTTATTAAGTAAGTATTTATCTATCTTATAAGAGGCTTTTATTTTTTTTTGGAGTTCAACATCATGTGCATTATCCACTATTACAATTTTATAATTTTGAATTCGATCAAGAGTTTTTGAAATTAGTTCAAAAGGCTCTTTAAAAAGAACAATTATTATTGTTAAATTCTTGTTTTGATTTAGATTTTTCATTTATTGCATTATACATTAAAGTCTAATATTTACTTAATATTTATGGCAAAAATTTTAATCACAGGATCAAGTGGTTTTGTTGGTTACAATATTCTTGAAAAATTAATTATTTCTAACACCGTTTATGCAACGTCTAGAAAAAATAAAGCATCTAAAAATAAAAATTTAAAATATATTTACTTTAGGAATCATGCGGACTTAAATTCAAAATTAAAAAAAATTAAAGTTGATACTGTTATACATTGTGCAACTCATTATATCAAAAGTCATCGTTTTAACGACGTGTCAAAAATTATGAGAGCAAATTTGGAGTTCGGAACAATTATTTTAGAAAACCTGAGAGTCATGAGAGTAAAAAATTTTGTAAATTTTTGCACTGTTTGGCAAAACTATAATTCTAAGAAATATGATCCTTTTAATCTTTACTCTGCATCAAAAAATGCTTTTTTAAATATTTTAAAGTTTTATCAAAAAAACCACAAAGATATTAAATACTTTAATCTTTATATCGCAGATACTTTTGGTTTAAATGATAATAGAATAAAGTTATTTAATATTTTAAAAAATAATTTCTCTAAAAGAAAAAAAATTATAATATCATCAAAAAATCTATCAATAAATTTAATTAATATAAAAGATATCGTGTCTGCAATAGAATTAATTTTGTTTCAGAATATAGCTCAAGGTGATTATAACATCACAAATAAAAATAATTTTTTAATTAAGGAAATCATTTCAAGATTAAAAAAAGAAAAAGGATTCAAAACTAGAATTTATTGGGGAAAAGAAAAAAAAATTAATAATAAAATATATAAGTTCAAAATCTTTCCTCTTTGGAAGCCTAGATATAGTAAATTTAATGACTTAATAAATTTTATTATAGGACAATCTTAAAGTTGCAATTAAATGAAATATATATAATTAAAAGTTATGGAAAAAATTTATTATGGAAAGGCTGTTTATGATAAAAAAGAAATTAATGCAGTAATAAATGTCTTAAAAAATAATAGTTTAAATCTAGTCGATGGACCACACGTCAAAATTTTAGAGAAAAAGGTTGCAAATATATTTGGAAAAAGATTTGGATTAATGGTTAATTCAGGTTCGTCTGCTAACCTTCTTTCCCTTGCGTCATTTAATTTTAAAAAAGGAAGTGAAATTATAACTCCAACTTTAACTTTCTCTACAACAGTTGCTCCGATTTACCAATTAGGTTTAATTCCCCATTTTATAGGTGTTTTAGAAAATAAATTTATTGCTGACACTAAACAAATAGAAAAATGCATAAATAAAAAAACTGTAGCTATAATGATACCTAATTTACTAGGGAATATTCCCATTTGGAAAGATATTTATAGCATAGCAAAAAAATACAACTTAAAAGTTATAGAAGATTCCGCTGATACAATTGGTTACTCAGTTAATCAAAAAAATTTAGGAAAATATTCAGATATTACAACAAATAGTTTTTACGCTTCACATATAATAAACGGTGCTGGGTTTGGTGGAATTGCTTGTTTTAATAACTTTGATCTTTACGAACGAGCGAAACTTTTAAGAGGATGGGGAAGATCTTCAGCAACCTTTGATGAATCAGAGGAAATAGAGGATAGATTTGATGTTAAAATAAGTGGAATAGAATATGACAAAAAATACATTTTTTCTAAATTAGGTTATAACTTTTTACCCTCAGAAATTTCAGCCGCATTCGCTATAGAACAAATTAAAAAACTTAAGCAAAATATAAGATTAAGACAATATAATTTTACTTTTTTAAAAAAATTTTTTACTAAATATTCAAATATTTTTAAATTACCTGAAATGCACAAAAATGTGCAAACACCTTGGCTAGCTTTTCCTTTAGTCATAAAAAAAAATAAAAAATTTACCAGAAGAGAAATGCAAATATTTTTAGAAAAAAACAATATTCAAACTAGAACTATATTTACTGGTAATATTTTAAAACAACCAATAATGAAATCTTTAAAATTTAAAAAACATAAAAATTCAACTGAAATAGCAAATGATGTTATGAAAAATGGTATATTAATAGGTTGTCATCAGGGATTAAAAAAAAATGAATTAAATTATATTTGCAAAATATTTAAAAAATTCGTTAAATTAAAAAAATTATAACTCCTTAAGGTATATATTAATTTTAAAGATGAGAATATTTGATACTATTACGTTTTTTAGAGAAAATTTTGTTACAAACTTAAGATTTGAAATACTTAATGACGTAGTTGATTTTTTTATAGTATGCGAATCTACTTATGACCATCAAGGGAACAAAAAAAAATTGAACTTTAGTTTAAAAAATTCCAAATTTGAAAAAAAATTGATTTATTTAGTGATGGATAAACCTTTTAAAAAGGAGTCTAATGCTTGGCGAAATCAAGCTGAACAAAGGGAATATATATTTAAAGGATTGGAAAAAGCATCTGATAATGATTTTGTAATGTTTTCTGATCCTGATGAAATTCCTCACCCAGAAAAAATCAAAAAATTGAGTTTGAATGAGGAATACGGAATTTTTATGCAAAAATGTTTCTGTTATAAATTAAACTTATTCAATAAGTATGAGAGCCCTTGGGAAGGTACAAAAATATGTAGGTTAAAAAATTTAAAATCAATAGATTATTTAAGGCAAAAAATAAAATCAAAGAACTTGAAATCTCCATTCTGGAAATTTCATAAGAATAAAAGCATAAAACTTATTGAAAATGGTGGCTGGCATTTTAATACTCTTTTGTCTCCAGAAGAAATTTCTATAAAATTAAAATCATTTGCTCATTCAGAATATTCAAAAAAAGAGTTTTCTGATATTTCTACAATTAAGAAAAATATTGATGAAAAAAAAGATCTTTTTCAAAGAGGATGGAAATATGAAAAAGTTCAAATAGATAATTCCTTTCCTAATTATATCTTCAATAATCAATTACTTTTTAAAGAATGGATTATTTAAATTGGAAAAAATAAATAAAATTAAATTTAAGTTTAACAAAATTTACTATTCATTATTTAAAGAAAGATTTAACAAATCTATTAATTTTAATTTTCCAGAAGGTATCAATCGTTGGAATTTAATAAGTAAAATTATTAAAATTAATAATTTCAAATCCTACTTAGAAATTGGTTGTGATGATGATTACTCATTTAAAAAAATAGATGTTCCTGAAAAAATTGGTGTTGACCCATATTCAGGGGGAAATTTTAAGGGAACAAGTGATCAATTTTTTTCTCAAAATAAAAGAAAATTTGATTGTATATTCATAGATGGTTTACATGAATACGATCAGGTTTGTAAAGATTTAGAAAATTCACTTAATTGTATTAATAAAAAAGGTGTTATTTTTTTGCATGATGCTTTACCTGAAAATATTCACCAACAAGCTGTGCCAAGATATAAAGCTGTTTGGACCGGCGATGTATGGAAATCGATTGTAAATTTTAGAGCTCGGGATGATTGCGATATTGTAACGTGTAAGATAGATCATGGTGTATCAATTGTTCGAAAAACTTTAAACAAAGACAAGTTAAATATAAATACGAAGAATTTTAAGGATTTAAAATTTAAAGACTTTTACAATAATTACCAAAAGTACTTAAGGGTTATAGATTATGATGAAATTTTCAATTACCTAAAAAAATAGTTATAAATTTTTTTTCAAATCAATTAAATTTAGATGCATATCACCATTTTTGTTATCATAAATTTTATCTAAATAAATTGATTTATATTCTAATTTATTAATTTTACTAATTCTTTTAAAAAGGTAATTTTTGTTATTACTAGGGATAATTTCTATCACTCTAGTTTTTTTTTTACAAAAAGCAATATTTGTTAAACCTGCTCCATGAGGAGCAACTATTGTCCTGCAGTTCTTAAATATAGCTATTTGTTCCTTTAGAGAAAGTTTTGATAATTGAAGACATTTAAATTTTTCTTTTTTTAAAAATTTAATTATTTCATCGTTATTAATCAATTTACAATGATTTTTTCTTGAATCACTTCTATCAATAAAAACTTTTTTATAGCCTTTTTTTTTAAAATTGATTTTTCTAGAAATATCTTTTCTAAGGAATCTAATGATCCAAGAGGGTAAATTACTTTGAGCATACTTAAAGGTTTTTTTAAAATAGTATGGATGTGAAGTTGAAATTATTTGATCAGCTTTTACATGTCTCAAATGATTAGAATCTAAAAATTTATTTGAACTTAGGCCAAGATAGCTTAATGAATCTTTTTGAAAATTATTTAATTTCTGAAAGTAAACACTTCCTATTTTTTTTATTGAAATCTTAGATAATACGAGTTTTAATTTAGGAAGTATATCTAAAAGCCAATGAGCGTAATTATCATATCCACTAGCTCCTTGAGCTAAAATAATCATATTTCCCTTTATCTCTTTTATAAATTTTGGCGTGCCAGTGAAAAGAGTCTCATTTTGTTTGTTTTTGAGCAAACCATCTATTTGCTGAAATGATGCTCCCTCTATTAGTTGATTATCTGAAATTACACTAACATTTTCTACATAATTGGTAAAAACCCTGCCTTCTTTAATTCTATATAATTTGTAATTATACTTTGATACATTCTCATTGTTTATTTTGTTTAATTTTACTATCTGCAAATTTTTGATTTTCTTTTTTTTCGATACAACCTTTCCATAAAAAAATAAAAAAAAGATACTTAATATTTTTTTATAAATTATTTTTAAATTCATTTTTAATTAAGTGAAAAGGATACAATTTTATTTCCAATATCTACTAAATCTGGATATCCTGTCTTAAGTGTTTTCCCACCTGTTGCATGAACTATAACATATTGTTTTCCTTTTATTGAGTATGTTGTAGGTGGAGCAGAACCTATAAATGGAAGTAATTTTGAATATAGTAAAGCACCGTTATTTGAGTCAAAAACATAGAATTTTTTATCTAAAGTACCTGTCGCAAATAATACATTGCCTTCTGATCCGGTAACACCACCGAAATTTTCTGTTCCAGTTATTTCGACTCCTTTTTTTGAAAGTTCATCATATTCTCCAAAAGGTATTTGCCATTTAATTTTACCAGTGTTCAAGTCTATTGCAGAAATCGTGCCCCATGGTGGTTTAGTGATTGGAAAACCTTTGTCATCAAGGGCTCTTCGAAAGTTACTAGAATACGAGGGGATTTTACTAGTTTTGTCATCAATTTGAACTACACTTGTTTCCCATGGTATATTATTACTAGTAACGTACATGATGCCATTCAAATGATTTACAGATGCACCCATCCATTCAGCTCCCCCATTAAAATTATATTGTAAATTTTTTCTACCTAATTCATATGTGGAATAAAAACCGATTTTATGATTTTTGTATTGCTTTTTAATTTTTTCTAACTTTTTTGGGTCATAGGACCACAAATCTTCAAAAAAAAATTCATTTCTACCAAAAGATTCTGGGAGCTCTAAATAAGGTTGATAGGAGCTTGTTTTTTCTCCTTTTATTTTTGATGTTGGCGTTTTGCGATATCTAAAATCAAAAATAGGTCTACCAGTCACTCTATCAAGTATTAGTGTATTTGCTCTTTTTGTGGGTGCTATCACAACATCAATCCTTTTATTTTCAAAATTAATAGAGGATAAAATTGGAGGTGATGGAATGTCAGAATTCCATATGTCATGAGAAGTTTCTTGAAATGACCATACAACTTTTTTTTTATTTATATCGACAGCAATTATACTATTTGATCTGGGATTATCACCAGGTCTTAAAGTTCCATCAAAATAAAAATGTGGATTTCCTGTGGTGAAGTAGAGAATTCCTCTGTTATCATCTAATGAAATTCCCCCCCATGGATTATATCCATTGTTAATAAATTTCTTTCCACCTACTCTTTTGTTAATATCTTTTTTATATTTTAGTTTCCATTCTCTGCTACCATTCTTGAGGTTATAAACCTCAATTGCATGATCCCAAGTAACAATAATTATTTTATCTTTATAAATAACTGGTGTAAGAACATTTAAGCCAGTTCTTATTTTTCCGTTTTTTCCAAACGATATTACAGATTTTCCATTCTCAGCATTTATGCATATAAGATTCTCTCGATTTGAGAAGTATAGTTTTGAGATTCCACCTTTATTGTTTGGCTTGTGATAAAGAAGTCCTCTCTTACCAACAAAATTTCCATATTGTTTAGATTTCCAGATTAAATTTCCATTTTCACCATCGATAGCAGCAATATACCCACCTGTAATCGGTGTGTATATTATTCCATCAACTACTATTGGATTTGCTTGGATGTCATTTAAAAAATCTTTATGCTCAAATATCCAGGCAATCTTTAGATTGTTCGCATTATTATTGTTTATTTTTTTTAAAGAGGAAAACCTATTTGATGTATTATTTCCATGACTTCTATACCAATTAGTACCTGTATTAATTAAATTGATATCAGTCTCTGTGTGGTTTTTCTCAGTTTTTAAAAACCTAAATTCTGCTAATTTATCTCTTTCCGCTTGATCTTCAACTCTCCAATAATTTTTTTGACTTTTTACATTATCATATAAAAAATTTTCATATTTAGAGTTGATAAATTTATGAATTTTTTTTAAATATTTATTATTTAAATTTTGATAGCTATAAGTTATACTACTTTGATTTACAAAACTAGTATCAATTTTTTTATAATCTTTCCATATCCATATAAATAATAAAACAATAAATATAAGTATAACTTTTTTATACATGCAGTAGTTATTCTAATTATTCTTTATTTATTTTCAATACGCCAATAAAAGCTTCTTGAGGTATTTCGACATTGCCAAATTGTTTTGATTTTGCTTTACCTTTTTTTTGTTTATCTAGTAATTTTCTTTTTCTGTCCCTAGCTCCACCACCATGTATTTTTGTCAAAACATCCTTTTTAAAACCTTTAATGGTCTCTCTTGCAATAATCTTGCCACCAATAGCAGCCTGTATAGGTATCATAAAATTATGTCTTGGGATTAGATCTTTTAACTTCTCACAAACCTCTCTGCCAATAGTTTGTGCAAAATCTTTATGAACCATCATCGCTAATGCATCTACTGGCTCTGAATTTACGAGAATACCCATCTTGACAAGGTCACCTTCTTTGTGACCAATAATTTCATAATCAAAACTTGCGTAACCACTTGTCATTGATTTTAGTCTATCATTAAAATCAAAAACCACTTCATTAAGTGGAACTTCATAATTTATTACAGCTCTATTGCCTGAATAGCTCAAATTTGTTTGTACACCCCTTTTGTTTTGACATAACTTCATAATAGAGCCTAGGTACTGATCTGGAGTAATGATTGTTGCTTTTATCCAAGGCTCTTCAATAAACTTGATGGAGGTTGGATCTGGTAAGTTTGATGGATTTTGTAAATTCTTAATTTCTCCATTATTCAAGTACACTTTATAAACGACACCTGGTGTAGTGGTTAATAAATTTATATCAAATTCCCGTTCTAGTCTTTCTGTTACTATTTCTAAATGTAGTAACCCCAAAAATCCACATCTAAAACCTAATCCTAATGCAGATGAGGTCTCGGCTTCATAAGTAAAACTAGCATCATTTAATTTTAATTTTGCTAATCCATCTTTTAGTTTTTGATATTCAGAGCTATCAACTGGGAAAAGGCCACAAAAAACTACTGGTTTGCTTGGTTTAAAACCTGGTAGTGCATCGTTTAATGGGTCGGATGCATCACAAATTGTATCCCCAACTTTTGTATCTGAAAGTTCTTTGATTCCAGTTGTGATGAAACCAATTTCTCCTGCATTAAGATAACCTACATCTTCTGGTTTTGGCGTAAACACTCCAACCTTCTCGATAAAATACTCTTTATTATTTGACATCATCTTTATTTTCATATTCTTTTTAAGTTTTCCATCAATAATTCTTACCAATATTACAACCCCCAAATATGTGTCATACCAACTATCTACTAGTAAACATTTAAGTTTTTTATTTAATTCACCTTTTGGACTTGGCAGTATTTCAATAATCTTTTCTAATATTTCATCTACTCCTTCACCAGTTTTTCCAGAGCAGGGGATAGAGTTTTTTGTATCGATACCTATTACGTCTTCAATTTGTTTATTTGATCTTTCTAAATCTGATGCTGGCAAATCGATCTTATTTAAAACAGGTATGATCTCATGATTGGAATCTAAAGCCTGGTAGACATTTGCCAAAGTTTGTGCTTCAACTCCCTGTGTGCTATCAACAATCAAAATTGAACCTTCACACGCATATAATGATCTACTAACCTCATAACTAAAATCAACATGACCAGGAGTATCTATAATATTTAATGTATATTCTTTACCAGATTTAGACTTATAATTTAACTTAACAGTCTGAGCTTTTATTGTTATGCCTCTTTCTCTCTCAATATCCATTGAGTCAAGAACTTGTGCTTTCATTTCTCTATCAGTTAGTCCCCCACATTTATGTATAATACGATCAGCTATCGTAGATTTTCCATGGTCAATGTGTGCTATAATTGCAAAATTTCTTATATTTTCAATAGTGCTCATTTCTTTTTAAGATCTTATTTTAGCACCAGTTTTGTTCTCAACCACTTCAATAATCAAGTTATTAATATTTTCTAAATCATTTTCATTTAAAGTTTTTTTATTCGATTGTATTGTTACACTTATCGCTACAGATTTTTGATTTTCAGGAATATTTTGACCTTCATAAACATCAAAAACTTTTATGTTGCTAATTAAATCTTTATCAATATTTGAAATAGTATTTACTAAATCTTGAGCCTTAATGTCTTTATTTACTGTAAAAGCAAAGTCTCTCTCTGACTTTTGAAAATCTGAAACATTAAATTTTTTTTTTTGATTATTAAGCGTTTCTTTGGATATATTTAAATTATCTAAAAAAATTTCAAATCCTAATAATGATTCTGTTTTAATATCCATCTTTTTTAATATATTTGGGTGAATTTCCCCAAAAAAAGCTGCTGCTTGATCTTCACTTCTATTTAAAAACAATCTTCCAGATTTTCCTGGGTGATAATAATTAGGTGTTTTACTATCTATGAAAAATTCATCATATTTATAACCTGCTTCAACTAAAGTTTGAACCACATCTCTTTTTATATCGAAGACGTCTACGTTCCTTTCTTTTTCAATCCATGACAACCTAGATTTTTTACCTGACGACAAACCACAAACTACTGTAGTTTGCTCACCTGGGTTCTTTCCTGTAAAAACAGGACCAATTTCGAACATTGATAGATCTTTAAAACCTCTATCTAAATTTTTACTCATATACATAATTAAATTTGAAAATATCGAGTTTCTTAAAACTCCCAAATCTGAACTTATTGGATTTACGATTTCAATATTTTTGTTATCACCTTGAAAGTGCATATTATAATTTACATCTGTAAAAGACCATGTAATCGCTTCTAAATAACCCTTGGATGCAACAGCTCTCTGTAAAAAATGAAATAACTTTTGAGATTGATTTAAAGTAGATTTATTTCTTACTTTAATTGGATCGATGATTTTTATTTTATCGTAACCACTTATTCTTACTAATTCCTCAACAATATCTATTTCTTGTGAAATATCTGGTCTCCAAGATGGAACTGTTAACATTAAATATTTTCTTCTTTTTTTACATTTAAAACCTAGATTTTTTAAAATTTTGACCATTTTACTCACAGAAATTTTGTATCCAGATATACTTTCAAACAAATTAGTATCAAAGTTAATAACTTTTGTTTTGTGGGTTCCAACTTTTTGAATGTCTATTTTACTAATTTCGCCACCGCAAATTTCTTTAATTAATAAAGCAGCTTTATGTAAACCATCTTCAATTGATAATGGATCAATTCCTCTTTCAAACCTAAATTTTGCATCGGTATCAAGATTTAATTTTTTTGCAGTATTTCTAATTGAAGACGGTTCAAAATAGGCTGATTCTAAAAGTATATTTTTAGTGTCTAATTCTGTTCCTGATCTAGTTCCTCCAATAATTCCGCCTAGCCCTAAGACTCCTTTGTAATCACTTATAACACACATTCCCTTCTCTAATTTATAATTCTTATTGTCTAGAGCTATGAACTCTTCTCCAGGTTTAGAGTTTCGAACAATAATACTTTTTTCAATTTTATCTGCATCATATGCATGTAGTGGACGATTTATATCAAGCATTACGTAATTTGTAATGTCAACTATTGCGGAAATTGGTTTTTGACCAACTGAAATCAATTTATCTTTTAACCATTTAGGACTCTCTGTATTCTTAACATTAGTAATTAAACAGCTTCCAAAAGTGGTACATCCTTGATTTTTTTCTTTACTGATTCTAACTTTTAAAGTTTGTTTTATTTTTGATTTAATTTTTTTTCCTTTTAGTTCTAATAATTTCCCAAAACCTGATGCAGCAAGATCTCTAGCTATTCCTCTTATGCCAAGACAATCTGGTCTATTAGGTGTTATTGACAAATCAATAAGATTAGATTTTGATTTTGAAAAAAAACTCTTACCAATACTTTTTTTGTATTTCGATGATAATTCAGTTATTCCATCACTTTCATCAGACAAATTTAACTCAGACTCTGAGCATAGCATACCATAAGAAGTAACACCTCTAATTTTTGCTGTTACTAATTTTGTTTTAGTTTTAGGAATAGTTGCTCCTGGAGGTGCATATATAGTTATTAATCCTTCTTTTGCATTTGCAGCTCCGCAAACGACTTTTTTAAGTTCTCTCTCTCCAACATTAACATCACAAACTTTAAGTCGATCTGCATTTGGGTGTTTTTTGGTCTTAATGATTTTTGCTATTTTAAATAACTCAATTTCAGCAAAGAGACTTTGGACACTCTCTACTTCTAATCCTATATCAGTAAGTTGCTCTAAAAGATGTTTTTCTTTTAAGTTGGTCTTTAAATGATCCTGAAGCCAATTGAATGTGATTTTCATCTACTAAGACCTCTATAGTTTGTTGGAACATCTAAAGGGTCAAATCCAAAATGATTTATCCATCTATAATCACAATCAAAAAATGCTCTTAAATCATGAATACCGTATTTGAGCATAGCTAATCTATCAATCCCTATACCGAATGCATATCCCTGAAATTTTTTTGGATCAACTTTCACATTTTTTAAAACATTTGGATGAACCATTCCGCATCCTAAAATTTCAAGCCATTGATCCCCCTCTCCTATTATTATCTTTCCATCTTTAATTTCATATCCTATATCAACTTCAGCAGATGGCTCAGTAAAAGGGAAATGACTTGGTCTAAATCTCATCTTAATTTTTTCTACTTCAAAAAATTCTTTAATAAAATAATTTAAACATCCTTTTAAATGACCCATATTAATGTCTTTATCTATATGGAGTCCTTCAACTTGGTGGAACATAGGTGAATGGGTCTGATCACTGTCTGATCTGTAAGTTCTTCCAGGTGCAATTATTTTAAAAGGTGGTTTATCTTTTAACATAGTTCTTATTTGAACTGGTGAAGTATGTGTTCTTAATAATTTTTCTTTTTTTTCATCTAAGTAAAATGTATCATGCATATCTCTCGCTGGATGATTGTCGGGAGTATTTAGAGCTGTAAAATTATTGTATTCATTTTCAACATCTGGCCCTTCTTCTACACTAAAGCCTATTTCTGAAAAAATGGATGATATTTCGTCAATTGTTTGGGAAACAGGATGAATTTTTCCCCTCACAAAGTTTCTTTCTGGTAAAGTTACATCAATTTTTTCCTTATCTAGTTTTTCATTTATTTCTAAATTTTTAATTTTATTTATTTTTGCATCTATTAATTCATTAAGTTCATCCTTAATAATATTCAAATCAGATGCAAATTTTTTTCTTTCTTCCACATTAATTGAACCTATTTTTTTGAATTGAGAGGAGATCAGCCCGTTTTTTCCAAATAACTTTGATTTTATTTCATTAATTTCATTGAGATTTAAATTCTCATTGAGCTTTACGAGAAATTCATTTTTTATTTTTTTTATATCTGACATTTTTACAGATTATTTCCTCAGCAAAATAAAACAATAGTGAAGATTAATTTAAAGCAGATTGTGCTTTCTGAACAATAGTTTTAAAGGCTTCTGGGCTATCATAAGCTATCTCAGCTAGAATTTTTCTATCTATTTTAATTCCACATTTATTTAATCCATAAATAAACTTAGAATATGTTAAGCCTTCGGCTCTTACACCTGCATTAATTCTTTGTATCCAGAGAGATTTGAAATCTCTTTTTTTATTTCTACGATCTCTATAAGCATACTGCATGGCTTTCTCCATTGCTTGCCTCGCAACTCTTATAGTATTCTTTCTTCTGCCCCATTGACCTTTAACAGATTTAAGAACCTTTTTGTGCTTTGCTCTACTAGTAACCCCTCTTTTAACTCTTGCCATTTTATCCTCTTAAACTGTAGGGCATATATGACTTCACAATTTTTCCATCTTGCTTTGAAAGAGTAGTCGTGCCTCGTAATTTTCTTATTTGTGAATTTGTTCTCTTTATCATGCCGTGTCTTTTACCTGCTTGAGCTGTTATTACTTTGCCTCTTGCAGAAATTTTAAATCTTTTTTTTGCTGAGCTTTTTGTTTTTAATTTTGGCATAATTGAGCGAGTTTATACAAAGATTGCCACAGATTTACAACCTATATATTTATAACGGCTGGATCACCATAATCATTTGTTTTCCATCAAATTTTGGATGTAATTCTACTTTACCAATATCTTTCATGTCCTCTTTTATTTTTGTCATTAGCTCATTTCCCAAATGAGAATGTTGAAGTTCTCGTCCTTTAAATCTGATTGTAAATTTAACTTTATCCCCTTTTGCAATAAATTTCTTTGCATTTTTAACTTTAAACTCATAATCATGAGTCTCTGTAACTGGTCTCATCTTAATTTCTTTAAGAGCTATAATTTTTTGTTTCTTTTTTGCAAGATTAGCTTTTTTTTGAGCATCGTACTTAAATTTTCCCATATCCATTATTTTACAAACTGGAGGATTAGCATTCGGTGCTATTTCTATTAAATCAAGGCCTTGATTTTTTGCCATTAAGATAGCTTCGTTCGTATTAATAACACCTAAATTTTCTCCATCACTTGCTATAACTTGAACTTCTGGCGAAGAAATTCTATTATTAGATCGAGGGCCACGATCTTTTGTTCTTCTTTGAAAATAATTTTGTTTTAAATCTGCCACTTAATTTTGCGAGGATGCTTTATTTAAAGCAGAGAATTTTTTTAAAAATAAATTTAGTTCCATATTTTCTTGTTTATTAGAATCCAATCTTCT
>TARA_B100000963_G_scaffold232516_1_pt1 | contig 19640 bp, 14 predicted proteins | sample TARA_B100000963 | Tara Oceans TARA_B100000963 (sample SAMEA2622097) | marine metagenome | biome: marine biome (ENVO:00000447); feature: surface water layer (ENVO:00002042); material: "saline water (ENVO:00002010), including plankton (ENVO:xxxxxxxx)" | depth 5 m | reverse complement strand
TTGGGCCAATTTTAGCCATAAAAAATAATGAATTTAGTGAAATGTATGTTACTGAAAAATTTAATTAAAGATGCTCCTCAGAGAAAAAAAAATATTTTAATTTCAGGTCTTGCAACTAATAGTAAAGATATTAAAAAAAATTATATTTTTTTTGCCATAAAAGGAAACAAAGTGAATGGTGAAAAATTCATAAAAAAAGCGATAGCAAAAGGTGCATCAGTTATTGTTTGTTCTAAAAAATGCAAAATTAATCATAAAAATGTTATTATAATAAAAAAAAAAGATGTAAGGTATTTTTTGAGTGAAATAGCCTCAAAATTTTATCATTTGAAACCTAAAAATATTATAGCAGTTACCGGAACTAATGGAAAAACGTCAGTAGCTGATATTTTTTATCAAATTTTAAGATTAAACAATATTTCCGCTGGATCTATCGGAACCTTAGGAATTAAATTTAAAAATAATGTTATAAAAACAAATCTTACGTCTCCTGATACAATTGCATTACATAAAAATTTATATTTTTTAAAAAAAAAAAAAATCGATAATGTAATTATTGAGGCTTCAAGCCACGGATTGCATCAAAAAAGATTACATCATATCAAATTTAAAGGTGCAATTTTTACAAATTTTAGCCAAGACCATTTAGATTATCACAAATCAATGAATTCTTATTTGAAAGCTAAACTAATATTATTTAAAGATATTCTAAGAAAAAAAACTACTATTATTTCTGATAAAGAAATTTCACCTTTTCCCACGTTAAAGAAAATAGCAATTAAAAAAGATCTTAAACTTCACGAAATCAGCACTGAGGAAATTAAAATTAAAAAGACTCTCTCAGGAAAAATTAATAAATTTAAAATCAAAAATTTAGCAATGGCGATTAAGGCATTAAAAATTTGCGGATTTAAAGATAGATTAATTTACAATAAAGTTAAAAAATTAAAAGATACAAACGGTAGGTACGAATTAGTTAAAAAATTTCAAAACGGTATTAAAGTCTTTATAGATTATGCCCATACACCGGACGCATTATTAAAAACGGTTAAATCTTTAAAGAATGATTATGGAAATAATGTATCTTTAGTTTTTGGATGTGGAGGAGATAGAGATCAAAAAAAAAGACCTCTTATGGCAAAGATAGCAAGCAAAAATTGCAAAAGAATTTTTATAACAGATGACAATCCAAGGAGCGAAGATCCAAAAAAAATAAGGAGCGATCTGGTAAAAAATATATCAAATAAGAAAGTGTTTAACATTGGAAATAGAAAATTTGCGATAAAAAAAGCAATCTCAAGTGCAACTCTTGACGAAACAATATTAATTGCAGGAAAAGGTCACGAGGAAAAACAAATATACAAAAATAAAATATTTAATATCTCGGATAAAAAAATTGTTAAAAACCTCAAAATTAAATTGAAAAAGATTGATAAAAAAAAAAGAAACTATATTCAAAATAATCGTATTTTTAAAAAAATTTTTGGTAAAATAAAATTTTTAAATATTAAAGGCCTTTCAATTGACTCAAGAACTATAAAAAAAGAAAATATTTTTTTAACAATTAAAGGGAAAAAAAACGATGGGGACATGTTTATTTTTGATGCGTTAAAAAAAGGAGCAGGCTGTGTAGTTTCCCCATCATATAATAAAACTCATAATAAAATCTTTAAAATTAATAATTCTATTAATTTTTTAAATGAATTTGCAAAATTGAAACGAGAGTATTCTTTAGCAAAAATAATAGCAATTACTGGAAGTACAGGTAAGACATCACTTAAAAATTTGATCAAGGACCTACTTAAAAGTTTTGGAAAAACATATTTTTCGCCAAAATCTTTCAATAATCATTTAGGTGTTCCAATTAGTTTATCAAATTTAAGTTACGAGGATAAATTCGGTATCTTTGAGGTCGGCATGAGCAAGGCAGGAGAAATTAGAGATTTAAGCAGGTTAATAAAACCTAATATCGGCGTAATAACTAATATAGGAGAAGCACATTTAGAAAACTTTAAAAATGTTTTAGGTATTGCAAAAGCCAAGTCAGAAATTATGGAGAACTTAACTCCAGGAGGAACGATTGTTCTCAATAAAGATGACAGGTTTTTCAAATTTTTATTAAATAAAGCAAAAAAATATAATTTAAAGGTTTTAACTTTTGGAATTAATAAAAAATCTGATGTCTATCTGGAAAAAATTAGCAAAAAAAAGAATATATCAATAGTTTATATAAAAATTAATAATTTTAAATTGAATTTTAAAGTTAAAGATTTAAATATTTATAACGTGCTTGCTTCACTAGCAGTCCTTTTAGCATTAAAAATTGATCCTTTTAAAATTATATCACAATTTGTACATTTTGAGCCGCCTGAGGGTAGAGGCAAAAAATATTCTGTATCTCGTTACAAGAAAAAATTTAAATTAATTGATGAAAGTTATAATGCAAGTCCTTTGTCGGTAAAAAACGCAATTAAAAAGTTAAGTTTAATTAAGAAAGAAAAATTTAAAAAATTCTTAATACTTGGTGACATGCTTGAATTAGGTTCTAAATCTAACAAATACCATAAAGATTTATCAAAAGTTATTAACAATTCTGATATTGATAAAGTGTTCATTAAAGGAAAAGAAACTATTTTAACTTATAAACATATTAAAAAAGATAAAAGAGGAAACATTCTACAATATAATGATGACATAGATTTTAGCTTGTCTAAAGTAATATCCCATAATGATTATCTAATGATAAAAGGATCTAATGCAACAGGACTTAATGATTTCAGTAAAAAAATGATAAAAGGAATATAAATGCTATTTAATTTTTTAACTTCTTTAATAGATCACTATTCTTTTTTAAACGTATTTAAGTACCTGACATTTAGGACGGGTTTATCAGTGGTTACGTCTTTGATTGTTGTGTTCTTAATTGGCGGTCCATTAATTAAATTATTTTCTGAAAAAATGATAACTGGACCAATAAGGCAAGATGGACCTATTGATCATATAATAAAAAAAACTGGAACTCCTACAATGGGAGGCGTGATAATTATTATTGGAATTATTTCAAGCACACTTCTTTGGGCAGATTTAAAAAATATTTATGTTTGGACTTTAATTTTTGTGTCATTGTCCTTGGGTTTATTAGGTCTAGTAGACGATATTCTGAAGATTAAATTTGAAAATTCAAGCGGCCTCAAATCGAGATATAAATTTCTCGGTCAAGTAATTATTGGGGTCTTAACTTTACTGATCTTAATAAAATTTTCTGATCATGAATATTTGTACAATCTTTATTTTCCTTTTTTTAAAAACTTAATATGGGATATGGGTTTATTTTTTGTCCCTTTTGGTTTGTTTGTTCTTATAGGAGCTTCAAACGCAGTAAATCTGACAGATGGCTTAGATGGACTGGCAACAGTGCCAGTGATGCTAGTAGCTCTTTCTTTTACTCTTATTGCTTATGTAGTGGGAAATACAATTTTTTCAGATTATTTACAAATCCAATATATCCCAGACGTTGGAGAATTATCAATTTTTTGCGGATCAGTGGTGGGAGCTTGTCTAGGATTTTTATGGTATAACGCACCACCAGCAAAAATATTTATGGGCGACACGGGGTCACTTTCCCTAGGAGGCTCATTAGCAGCTATAGCAATAATAGTTAAACACGAAATAGTTTTAGCTATTGTAGGTGGTTTATTTGTTTTAGAAACAGTATCAGTAATAATACAAGTAGTTTCGTTTAAGCTTACAGGAAAAAGAATTTTTAAGATGGCACCAATTCACCATCATTTTGAAAAAAAAGGATGGGCGGAGCCTACAATCGTAATTCGTTTTTGGATAATTGCTATAATTCTAGCATTGATTGGCTTAGCAACATTAAAATTAAGGTAAAAATGTTAAGAACGCCAAATCTAAGAGAATTATCTTTTCTTATTTATGGTCTAGGGCTTTCTGGAAAGTCAGTAATTAAATTTTTCAAAAAAAAAGGTATTAATAACTTTAAAGTATGGGATGACAAGCATAAATATTTATTTAAAAATTATAGACCAAAAAATTTGGCCCAAACTTTAAATCAAGTTGATTACATTATTTTAGCGCCCGGAATTAGTTTACTTAAAAATAAAAAACTTAGAAAATTTAAAAATAAGATTATTACGGACATCGATTTATTTTATTTAGACAAGCACAAAATTAAAAGTATTGTTGTGACCGGAACAAATGGTAAATCTACCACATGCAAATTACTAGGACACCTTCTTAAAAAAAATAAATTTAATACTTCAATTGGTGGAAATATTGGAACCCCAATTTTAGAATTAAAAAATATTAGAGCTGGCTTTGTAATTATAGAGGCATCTTCATTTCAATTAGAGCACTCAAAATTTATATGCCCAGATTATGCGTTTTTTTTGAATTTATCAAATGACCATCTAGATTGGCATGGAAGTATGAACAATTATTTAAATTCAAAATTAAAAATTTTTAAACTCCAAGATAAAAGTCATTTCGCATTAATCAATAATAAGTTAAAAAAATTTTTTTCTAAAAAAAAATTCTCTAGCAAATTAATTATTCCAAGATATAAAAATTATAATATAGCTAAGTCTAAAATTAAAAATGATTATTTAATTTCCAATATAAATAATGAAAATATGAGTTTTATTTATGCTTTCTCAAAATTATTGAAAATTAGTAAAAAATCATTTGTTAAGTCAATGAATTCATTTAGAGGTTTGCCACATAGATTTGAAATCTTCTTTAAAAAGAAAAACATAACATTTATCAATGACTCCAAAGCTACTTCATTTACTGCTTCTGAGGCAGCTTTAACTAGTCTTAAGAATGTTTACTGGATATTAGGTGGTCTTCCCAAAAAAGGTGATCGATTAAAGGTATCTAAATTTAAAAAAAATATTATCAAATGTTATTTGGTTGGAAAAAATGTTAATTTTTTTAAAAAGCAAATAAATGGAAAGATTAAATTTTCTATTACCAAAAATTTTAGAAATACTATCCACCAAATTTTGAGAGATATAAAATCAAAAAAAAATATAAATAAATCAATTATACTTAGCCCAGCAGCAGCTTCATTCGATCAGTTCTCTAATTTTGAAAATAGAGGTGAAGAATTTAAAAATATATGTAAAAAATATGCTAGGAAATTCAATTAAATTTTTTTTAATAAATTATTGGAAAAGTATAGATAAAAAAATCTTTTTTTGTTTTTTTTTATTATTTTTCCTTGGTTTATTTTTTTCATTTTCTTCAACTTCTTCTCTTGCCGGAGAAAGATTGAATAAAGATTATTATTTTTTTTTCACAAAACATTTTCTTTTTACTCTTTTAGCAGTGATTATTATGTTTTTAATTTCCATTATTAAAACAGAATTATTTATTAAATTTGCGGTACCATTGTTTTGTATATCATTTTTCCTTTTAGCGCTTGTTCCCATAATCGGAGTAGAGGTAAAAGGTGCCAAACGTTGGATAGATCTTTACTTATTTAGACTTCAACCAATAGAAATTTTAAAACCTCTATTTATTTTAATGACAGTAAAGATATTAACTTATGAAAAATTAAAAAACTCTCAAATTAAGTATATTTTGAGTTTTATACTGCTAAGCTGTGTAATAATTCTCTTGATTGATCAACCAGATTTAGGCCAGTCTATACTAATTATTGGAAGCTGGATTTCAGTAGTTTTTGTATCCGGAGTAAGTTTAATTTATTTATTAATTTTTTTGTCAATTTTTTTAATTTCATTTGGTTCTTTGCTATTTTTCCTTCCAGAAAAATTCGGGTATATAATTAATCGTTTAATTACTTTTTTCAGTCCAAACCAAGGAGATCAATTTCAAACAACCTCAGCTCTTGAGGCAATTAAATTGGGAGGACTCACTGGACAAGGCATGGGAGAGGGAATATTGAAAGAAAGTGTTCCTGAAGCACATACAGATTATGTTATCGCAGTTATATCTGAAGAGTATGGCTCTTTATCATCAATTATGCTTTTAACTATATTTTTATATATTTCTTTTAGAATAATTAAAAATTGTTTTAATCAAGACAATGAATTCCTAAAAATTTCGCTAAGTGGTTTGGCAACATTATTAATATTTCAAACTTTTATTCATGCTGGGGTAAATACAAATCTTTTACCAACTACGGGAATGACTTTACCTTTTTTAAGTTATGGCGGGTCATCATTAATCGGAAGTGCAATACTAGCCGGTCTGGTTTTAAACTACACTAAGGATAAAGCATATTTATATGACTAAAAAAATACTTATAGCAACAGGTGGAACAGGCGGTCACATATTTCCTGCTTATAGTCTAGCAGACTATTTTGCCAAAAAAAATTTTAAAGTAAAAGTAGCAACTGACATAAGAGGATATAAATTTTTACAAGAATTTAAGGATCTCAATTTAAAAATTATACCTTCCTCACCATTATTTAAAAAAAATATATTCAAATTAGCATTTTCCATTTCAGTAATAATTTACTCAATAATTAAATCATTAATACTTTTACTACTAGAAAGACCTTCAATTATATTTGGAATGGGAGGGTATTCTTCTTTTCCTTTATGCGTTGCAGCCACAATTTTAAGAATTAAATTTGTTATTTATGAAAATAATTTGATTATTGGCAAGGCTAATAAATATCTGCTTCCATTTACAAATAAAATTTTTGTATCTTATAAAGATTTAGAAGGTGTTCCAAAAAAATATAATAATAAGATTGTAGAAATAGGGAATATAGTAAGAGAAAAAATGATTAACTTCGAAAATTATTATGATACAAAAAAATTCGATAGTATAAAAATTTTGGTAATTGGTGGAAGCCAAGGAGCAAAAGTTTTTGCAGAGCAATTACCAAAAGTTTTTGTGAAATTAAGAGAATTTAATAATCAAATTAAAATTTACCAACAATGTCAAGTAAACCAAAATAATAAATTATCTAATTTTTATAATAATATGGGAATTAATTATGAAGTTTTTAATTTTACAAATAATATTCTGAATTATTATTCAAAAGCAAATTTAGTTATTACTCGCTCTGGAGCCTCAGTTTTAGGAGAATTAATTAACGTAAAAATACCTTTTATTTCAATACCTTTGCCTTCATCAGCAGAAAATCATCAATATAAAAACGCAGAATTTTATGAGAAAAAAGGATGTGGGTTTTTATTAGAGGAAAAAGATATAAAATTTAAATTAATCAGTTTAATTCAGAGTATTTTTAAAGATAAATTGTTAATACAAAAAATTTTATCAAATCAAAGACAATATTCTGACAAAAACATCTTTAAAAATTTAAATAAAGAAATAGAAAAAATATTAAATGAAAAAAATTAATTTAGGTCAAAAAGATATCATCCATTTTGTTGGCATCGGCGGTATAGGAATGAGTGGGCTTGCACAAGTGATGAATAATATGGGTTTTAAAATTCAAGGTAGTGATCAAGTTAAAAATAAAAATACGGTGAGTTGTGCAAAATCTGGAATAAAAATTTTTATAGGTCATTCACAAAAAAATATTAAGAAAGCTACAATTTTAGTTAAGTCAACAGCTATTAAAAAAAGTAATCTAGAATTAAAGTATGCAAAAAAAAACAAAATACCTGTTTATTCAAGAGCTGAAATTTTGGCTGATGCAGTTTCTTTAAAAAAAAATATAATAATTACAGGATCTCATGGAAAAACTACAACCACATCTTTAGTGGCAAAAATTTTATCTGATCAAAAATTAGACCCAACTATTATTAATGGCGGAGTAATAAACTCTTTAAAAAGTAATGCTAAACTCGGTAAAGGAGACTGGGCTATTTTAGAAGCCGATGAGTCTGATGGGAGTTTTTTAAAATTACCAATCAATTATTCAATTGTCACTAATATTGATTATGAGCACTTAGATTATTACAAAAATTATCAAAACTTAGAAAAATCTTTCGTAGATTTTATAAATAAAACACCCCCAACTGGAAAATCAATTATCTGTATTGATAGTGCAAATATTAGAAAAATTTTACACAAAGTTAAAAATAAAAATATTATTACTTATGGAGAAAATAATAAAGCTGACTTTCAAATTAAGAAAATAAAATATAAAAATGATAGTACTAATTTTGAGTTAAGTTTTAAAGATAAAGAAAAAAAAAGGAAAACCATCAGTAGAATATCTGTAAAATTATTAGGAAAACATAACGTGCTAAATGCTGCAGCTGCTTTAATAGTATGTGTAAATCTTGGGGCCAATTTAAATGTTATAAAAAAATCTTTGAAAAACTTTTCTGGAGTACAAAGGAGGATGACAAAGGTTTTTTCAAAAAATAAAAATGACTTTTACGATGATTATGCGCATCATCCGACTGAAATAAAATCAATTTTAGAAGGTGTTCATAATGTCAATCCTAATAGAAAAATTATAAGTGTATTTGAACCACATAGATATTCAAGAGTACTATCTTTGAGAGAGGAATTTTCTAAATGCTTTTTAAAATCTAGTTTAGTAATTATGTGTCCGTTATATGCCGCTGGAGAAAGAAAAAATTTAAGTTTTGATAAAATTAAATTTGCAAATTTAATAGCAAAGAATTCTAAAACCCAGGTTGTAATTGTCAAAGATGAAGTAGAATTAAGTAAATACTTTAAAAAGAGTCTTTTAAGTGATGAGATAATTATAGGGATGGGGGCAGGATTAATATCAAAATGGATAACAGGATTAAAGAATTCAATATGAACCTAGAAGTTGATTTTAATAAATTTGGAAACGATTTTAGTAAAAATGTAAAACTGTCCAATTATAGTTGGTTTAACTTAGGGGGTTATGCTGAATATTTTTATAAAGCTAAAGATAAAGATCAACTAAAAAATTTTCTTAAAGACGTAAACGATAGAAATATTAAAGTTACAGTTTTAGGGGCTGGGTCAAATACTTTAATTAGAGATAAAGGTATTAAAGGAGCTGTGATAAAATTAGGAAAAAACTTTTCATACATAAAAAAGATAGATAAAAATATTATAGAAGTCGGGGCAGCTACACTTGACCGAATGGTTGCTAATTTTGCCAAAAATAACAATTTGGGAGATTTAGAATTTTTATCTTGTATACCTGGATCAATAGGGGGAGCTATTAAAATGAATAGTGGGTGTTATGAAAATGATATATCTAAGGTGTTACTATCAATTAATGTAATTGATAAAAAAAAACTATCAGAAATTGAAATAAAAAAAGAGGATATCAAATTTTCATACAGAAACACTAATTTAAATGAAGACTTTATATTTTTATCAGCAAAATTGAAAGGAACTATTAGTAAAAAAGCTGAAATAGAAAAAATACAAAGTAATTTTATTGAAAAAAAAAAATTATCTCAACCAAGTCAAGTCAAGACATGCGGAAGCACTTTTAAAAATATAAGTAATGAAAAAAAGGCTTGGATGCTAATTAAAAAAGCTGGCTGTGAAAATTTTAAGGAAGGAGATGCGATTATTTCTCAAAAGCATTGTAATTTTTTTGTAAACAAAGGTAATGCCAGTTCCAAAGATATAGAAAATTTAATAAATAAGGTTAAAAAAAGAGTTTTTGAAAAAACAGGGGAAAATCTCGAACTAGAGATAAATATTATAGGTGATTAAAAAAAAATTTAAAAATGTATTAGTTGTATTGGGAGGAACTTCTGGTGAAAGAAAAGTTAGCATTAATAGCGGTAGAGCTTGCGCTAAAGCTTTAAAAAAAAAAGGATATAATGTTTCTACATTTGACCCAAAAATAAAGAATTTTAATTTAATAAATAAAAAGAATATTCATGTAATTTTCAATGCTTTACATGGCAGGGATGGAGAGGACGGTGTGGCCCAAAGTTATTTTGAATATTTAAAAATTCCCTATACACATTCAGGTGTAATAAGTTCTTTTAAAGCAATGAACAAAATACACTCTAAAGAAATTTTTACAAAAAACAAAATTAAAACCCCAAAATATTTTTCTTTAAAGAAAAATCATTATAAAAAAAATTCTGTTATCAAAAATTTAAGATTAATAAAAATCAATTTTCCTATAGTTTTAAAACCTGTTAACGAAGGATCCAGCTTGGGAGTTAAAATATGTAAAAACAAAAAAAAATTATTTAGTTCAGCTATCAGACTTTTTAAAAAATATGATGAATTAATCTTCGAAGAATATATAGGAGGACAAGAAATCCAGGTAGCTGTAATTAATGGTAAATCACTAGGTGCGATTGAGCTTCAACCAAAAAGGTTTTTTTATGATTATAAAGCAAAATATACAAAAGATGCTAAAACTGAACACATTATGCCGGCAAGAGTATCTAAAAAAAAATATAATGAAGTTATGAACATAGCAAAAAAAACCCATAAAGTAATGAAATGTCGTGGTGTAACAAGATCTGATTTTAAATTTTATAAAAATATTTTCTATTTACTTGAAATCAACACTCAACCAGGAATGACGAGTTTATCGCTAGTTCCAGAAATTGCAAATTATAAGGGATTAACATTCGAAAATTTGGTTGAGAAAATACTATTAGATGCAAGTATTAATAGATGAGAAAACGTCCAGTAATTGTTATAACTGTATTCTTACTACTAACAACCATTACATCTCAAATTAAAATAAAATTTCCTAATTTTAACATAAAAAAAATTCATGTAGAAAATAATTTTTTACTTGAAGAAAACGTTATAAAGAAATTATTAGTCCCAATTTATAATCAAAATTTACTATTTTTAGGTAATGAGAAAATTCAAAATTTGTTGATGCAAAATGAGTTTATTGAAAGTTTTAATGTAAGAAAAAAATATCCTGACACTTTAATAATAAAAATATTTGAAAAAAAACTAATTGCAATTTTAGTCTATAAAAAAAACAGATTTTATTTAAGCGATAAGGTAAAATTAGTTAAATTTACAAAACTACAGAAGTATAAGGACTTACCTTATGTATTCGGTGATCAAGAAAAATTTAAACTTTTTTATAAAAGTTTAAAAAAAATTAATTTTCCATTATCTATAGTTACAAAATATACCCTATATGAATCAAATAGATGGGATGTCGAAACTATAGATAAAGAAACAATTAAATTGCCACAAAAAAAATACACTAAAAGTTTGAACAATTATTTAAGTCTCAGGAAAAAAAATAGCTTTAAAAAATATAAGATATATGACTATAGAATTGAAGGACAACTTATCTTAAAATAATATATGAAGAATTCTAAATTTACTCTCTTCATCGAAATTAATAAATCAAATTTTATTTTTGTTGTTACTGAAAATGACGACCAGGATAATTTTAAAATAATCTACAAGTTAGAAGCACCAATTATTGGTTTTGATAATAACAGTATTTCAGACTACAAAAAAGTTTTTGATACTATAAAAAAGAGTATTTACGAAATAGAGAAAAAAGTAGACTTTGTATTTAATGAAGCTGTAATAATTTTAGATAATTTTTGCTTCAATTTTATTAATATTTCAGGTTATAAAAATTTAAATGGTTCACAAGTTTTAAGAGAGAACGTCACTTATATCTTAAATCAACTCAAGTCATATGTTGAAAAAATAGAGTCGAAAAAAACAATTATTCATATGTTTAATACAAATTTTTATCTTGATAAGAAAAATAATGATAATTTACCGATTGGTTTATTTGGTGATTTTTATTCTCACGAACTTTCTTTTTCTTTAATTGATAAGAATGATTATAAAAATTTAAAACATATTTTTGAAAAGAGTAATCTAAAAATTAAAAAAATTTTATTAAAAAGTTTTGTGAAGGGTGCGTATACTAGTAAAACCAATTCTAAAACTGATTCTTTTTTTCAAATACATTTGGGAAACGAAAACTGTAAAATATTTTTTTTTGAGAATAATTCTCTTATATTTGAGCAAATTTTTAATTTTGGTGTTAATATAATAATAAAAGATATATCTAAATTGACATCTTTAAAAGAAGATATTGTGAAAAATATTTTAAGAAAAATTCAATTTAACGAAAAGTTAGACGAAGAAATACTTGAAAAAGAATTTTTTATTGATCTCAGTTTTAGAAAAATAAAGAAAAAATTTATTTACGAAATAATAATGGCACGTATTGAGGAAATAATAAATATTATTTTACTGAAAAACATTAATTGTCAATATTACAAAAACCAAATAAAAACAGTATTTTTTGAAATAGATAATAAAATCCAATTTTATAGTTTTAAGGAGCTTATAAAAAATAATTTTTTAAAAAGAAAAGATATGGATATAAAATTTTTAGAGAATGTTCTTGACGAAGGTGCTTTTAATACTGCTCGGGAAATCGTGCATTTTGGGTGGAAAAAGGAGGCTATCCCCGTAACTCATTTTAAAAAATCAATTATAGCAAGGTTTTTTGATGCAATTTTCGGATGAATGATGTTATTTTTAGAAACATAAGTTGTTTTAAGTTTAATATTTAGCTCAAGTATAAGTGTTTGATGATTGAAAAATATCAAAAAACCTTATCAAAAAGTGTTCGTTTCTCTGGTGTAGGCTTACACTCCGGAATTAGATCCAATATCAAAATATTACCAGCAAAAGAGAACCACGGGATTGTTTTTAAAAGAACAGATTTAAAAAATAATAATTCAATTAAAGCAAATTTTTCAAATGTAACTTCAGCCAAATTGTGTACGACTTTAGAAAACGATTATGGAGTGAAAGTTTCAACTGTAGAACATCTATTGGCAGCTTGTTATATAATTGGAATCGACAACGCTATTATAGAAATTGATAATGAAGAAGTGCCAATAATGGATGGTTCCTCAAAGGATTTTTTAAATATTATTAAAAAAATCGATCTTGTTGATCAAAATAAAAAAAGAAAGTACTTAAAAATTTTAAACAAAATCGAACTTGTAGAAGGTAAAAGAAAAGCTGTGATTGAACCGAATAAATCCTCCTTAGAAGTGGACTTTCAACTTGATTATGAAAATAAAATAATTGGAAAACAAAAAAATGTTGTTGATTTTCAAAAAGATAACCTAGCAGATGTATCAAGTTCAAGAACGTTTTGTTTATATGAAGATATTGAAAAGATAAAGAAGATAGGTTTAGCAAAAGGCGGTTCATTAGAAAATGCAGTTGTCGTTGATAATAACAAGGTTTTAAATGAAGGAGGACTTAGAAACGATAAAGAATTTGTAAATCACAAAATTTTAGATTTAGCAGGTGACTTTTTATTATCGGGTCATAGAGTTATCGGAAAAGTCTCTTGTTATCAAGGAGGCCATGAATTAACTAATTTATTTTTAAGAAAAATTTTTAACACAAAAAACGCTTTTGAATTAATAGAAATCGAAGATTTTAAAGCCTCTAAAAAATATCACACTACATCGACAGAAAAAATAGCCGTAAACGCATAATAGTTAATTTATAAAATTTACCATTAACGATAAATTTGTTATTAATAGGTGAATGTTTAGTCGACTAATTTTCGCACTTTCCTTTATAATTTTTTTATCTTGTTCAAAGGATAAACCTTTGTACGAGCCTAAAGCAAAAAATAACGGTTATGAGATTTATAAGGAAGCATTTCAAGCTTTTGAAAATGGTGATTTATTTTATGCACAGAAAAAATTTACAGAAGCAGAGTTAAGTTTTGAAATATTCGAATACGCATCAAAAGCATCAATGATGACGAGTTATTGCTTTTACGGTATTAATTTTTATGATGAAGCACTAGAAAATATTGAGAGACATTTAAAAAAATATCCTGCTGATAAAAATCTTATTTATAGTCATTATTTAAAAGCGATAATTTTTTATGAACAAATAGCTGACGAAAAAAAAGACATAGAACCTCTGACAAGGTCTATAGAGGAAATTAATTTTTTTATAGAAAGATATCCTGATAGTGAATATGCTATAGACCTAACATTTAAAAAAGACTTAGCCATAAATCAGTTAGCTGCAAAAGAACTATATGTTGCAAAATATTATATTTCTGTAAAAAAATGGATACCAGCAATTAATAGATTAAAAAAAATAATTTCGGACTATGAAAAAACCGTTTTTATTGAAGAAGCACTCCATAGATTGGTTGAAATTCATTATCATATAGGACTAGAAGACGAGGCAAAAAAATATGCCAAAATACTAGGGTATAATTACAATTCAAGCGAATGGTTTAAGCAGTCATACTTGGTACTCAACAAAGATTATAAACTACCAAAAATTAAGAAAAATAAAAACAAAGACTCTTTTTTAAAAAAAATAATAAAAAAAATCTATTAATTTTTACAAAAAAAATGATAAAAAAAAAAAATATAGTTATAGAATTTAAAGAAAAAGTACAAGAATTAAAAAGACATAACTTATTATATTTTAGCAAAGATCAACCAGAAATCTCAGATGCAGAGTATGATAATTTAAAAAAAAATTTAATTAAACTAGAAGAGTCCAATAAATCTTTAAAAAAATTAAATTTACTTAACAATATTGTTGGTGCACCCCCAACTAATAAATTTAAAAAATTCAATCATTTAAAACCAATGCTCTCATTATCAAATGCTTTTGATAAAAATGACATGATTGATTTTATAAAAAAGATAAAAAATTTTTTGAATATGCAAGACGATAACATTGCAATTTTTTCAGAACCTAAAATTGACGGGATTTCTGCAACACTCATTTATGAAAATGGAGTTTTAACAAGAGGTTTATCAAGAGGTGATGGTAAAGTTGGTGAGGATATATTAGAAAATATTAAAACTATTAAAACAATTCCAAAGAATATTAATATAAAAGATGTACCTAAATTATTAGAAATTAGATGTGAAATTTATATTGGCAAAAAAGACTTCATAAAAATTAAAGATAAATTCGCTAATCCTAGGAATGCAGCTGGTGGATCGTTAAGGCAAAAGGATCCAAGACAAACTGCTAAAATACCTCTAAAATATTTCGCATATGGCTTTGGGGCTGTAGAGCCTATGATATTTAGGACACAATCAGAATTTTTAGAAAAAATATCAAAATGGAATTTTACCACAAATCCTTTAGTGAAAATTTTAAAAGGTATAGAGGAAATTGAAAATCAACATACTAAATTAGACAAAGAACGATCATCTTTAGATTATGATATTGACGGGCTAGTTTATAAAATTAACGATCTGAAGTTACAAAAAAGGTTGGGCAACACATCGAATTCTCCAAGGTGGGCAATTGCGTATAAGTTTTCAGCTGAAAAAGCAGAAACTTTAATTAAAAATATTATAATTCAAGTTGGTAGAACAGGAGCTATTACTCCAGTTGCAAAAGTAGAACCTGTAACAGTTGGTGGTGTTGTAGTATCCAACGCAACACTACATAACGAAGATGAAATTAAAAGAAAAGATATTAGAATTGGTGATACGATTATTATACAGAGAGCTGGAGACGTTATTCCACAGGTTGTTTCAATAGATAAATCAAAAAGAAACAATAACAGTAAAAAGTTTATTTTTCCTAGCAAATGTTTATGTGGGGCTGAAACAAAAAAAGAGTTTAGCAAAAATACTAATAAAGAAGACGCAGTTAGAAGATGTTTCAGAGGATATGATTGTCGGTTTATTGCTAAAGAGAAACTTAAACATTTAGTGTCGAAAGAAGCTTTAAATATTGATGGATTAGGAAAAAAAGTAATCGAACAATTCTGGGATTTAAATTTAATAAAAGAACCGTCGAATATTTTTGATCTTAACTATATCAAGATTAAAAAGTTAGAGGGGTGGGGTGAGCTCTCAATAAATAATTTAAAAAAAGCTATCAAGAAATCTCAAATGATTTCTTTAGATAGATTTATTTATTCAATAGGAATTAGACATATAGGGCAAGAAAATGCTAAAATTTTAGCAAGTTTTTTCAGTTCTATAAAAGAATTTTCAAAATTATTTAACCTCAAATATAGAAAAAAAATTTTAATTAACTTAGTCGATTTAGATGGAATAGGTGAAACTCAAATTCAATCTATTGAAAATTTTTTTTTAAATGAGACCAATACTAGAATAATTAAAGATTTAATTAATAAACTAAATATTAAAAATTACATAGCCCTAAACAGCGATGGAAAATTTTCAAATAAAAAATTAATGTTTACTGGTGGTTTTAAGAATATGAGTAGATCAGAAGCTAAAGAGATCGCAGAGAATAATGGAGGTAAAGTCTTAGGGTCTATCTCTAAAAATCTTGATTATCTAGTGGTTGGAGACTCTAAGCCTACTAAAAGCAAAATCGAGCAAGCAAAGAAACTAAATATTAAAATAATATTAGAAAAGGAATGGAATAAAATTTTAAATAGCTGAACAAGCCTTTTTAAGTTCTAATCTCTCAGTTTTATTCATAAATTTTCTTAAATTTTTGAAAACAGTTTTGTGATATTCGTTAAGCCAATTTTTCTCTTTTTTATTCAGCTTTTCTTGAATTATTAAATCTTTTTCTATAGGCGCCATTGTTAAATTTTCAAAAGCCAATTTTTTTTTACTTTCTTTAACATAAATAAGATTTTCTATTCTTATACCAAATTTATTCTTTTCGTAGTAGCCGGGTTCGTTTGAAACAACCATACCTTTTTGAAAATTAACTTTATTTTTTTTCGATATTGCATGAGGTCCCTCATGCACATTTAAAAAATATCCCACACCATGACCTGTTCCATGTGCATAATTTAAACCAATTTGTCTAAGATACTTTCTAGCTTCAGTATCAATTTCTGATCCAGATGTGTCTCTTTTAAGTTTATAATTCGAGACAGCGATATGACCTTTAAGAACTCTTGTAAAAATATCTTTAATTCTTTTATTTGAATTTTTTAAAGAAATAGTACGAGTAACATCAGTTGTCCCAAATTCGTATTGACCGCCAGAGTCAACCAAATAAATGTCTCCTTTTTTTAATTTTCTATCAGTATCTTTTGAAGCTTTGTAATGAATAATTGCTCCATTAGGTCCAGTTCCTGATATCGTAGGGAAACTCAAGAATTTAAATGCCTTACTTTTTTTTCTAAATTTTAATAATTTTTGAGATGCGGTTATTTCAGTTAATTCTTTTTTGTAAAAATTTTTTTTAATCCAAAACAAATATCTAGTTAAAGCAATTCCATCATAAATATGAGCTTTTTTAATATTTTTTATTTCTTGTTTACCTTTAATTGCTTTAAAAAAATAAATAGGATCTTGTAAATTCAATATTTTGTTATTTTTATCGATAATGCTTTTAAAAAAGAAGGAGCAAGAATTATCATCAATTATAAATTTTTTCTCTTTTATTCCTAAAAGCGATTTGGCACAGTCTTTAATATCTAAAAATTCAATACCTTTAAAACTTCTTCTAAGAGGCGTAGATATTTTCTTTAAATCACAAAAAAATTTTATATTTTTATCTTTATCAATTAAAATATAACAATTTGGTATAGGAGTATATTTTGTATCTCTACCTCTTATGTTTAGTAACCAAGCATTATTTTCACCTGCAGTAATAAATAAAAAATCAGACTTTTTTTTCTTTAAATATTTTGAGATTTTATTTATTTTTAATTTGTGCTTTTCACTTACGGCTCCATTTGGAAGTAAATAAAATTTATTATTATTTTTTATAATCTTTCTTTTCCAAATTTCATCTATTAAATTTCGAAAAATTGGCTTTAACTTATATTTATTTTTTCCGAAAAAAATAAATAATGATTTTTCGGTAAATAAATTAGGATCAAAACCTATTGATAGTTTTTTTCCCCTAAGAATATCACTTGGCATTTTTTTTGGAATTGTAATAACCTTAAACGACTTTCCGCTTTGATTATTAGCTTGTAAAGTATATCTTCCGTCAACAAATAAATAATTATTATCTTTTAATACCAAAGCAAAACCATAAGAACCTGTGAAGCTTGAAATAAAATTTAATCTATCGCTATTATGCGGAATATATTCGCCAAAAAATTCGTCATTTTTAGGAATAATATATCCATCTATCTTTTCCCTCTTAATAATTTCTTTTAACTTTTCTATTTTTTCCATTTAAGCAATTTATTTTTTTTATACCGATCCCATCCAGGACTTCTATATTCTTCATCGAATTCAATTGAATTATCTTGGTTAAAATCAAAGTCATTGCTATTATTTAAACCGATTTCATTTTTTTCGACACTTTCGTCGGGTATTTCATTTATAAATCTTGACGGTAATGCATCCATCCAGTCACCGTGGTAAGCTCTTTTCATTGCGAATGATAAGTACGCTTCTTTTTTAGCCCTAGTAATACCAACATAAGCTAATCGTCTTTCTTCCTCTAAAGCAAAATCTCCTTTTTCCTCAAGAGATTTTTGATGAGGAAATAAACCTTCCTCCCACCCTGGTAGAAAAACAACATCAAACTCTAAACCTTTAGCAGCATGCATTGTCATCAGATTTATTTTTGCTCCTTCCCACTCCTGATCAATTGAGGTAGCTAATGCCACATGTTCTAAAAAACTCTGCAAGTTGTCATAATCCTGCATAGCTCTAAGTAATTCTTTTAAATTTTCCAATCTATTTTCATTTTCTAAATCTTTTTTATTTTTTAACATTGCCGAGTAACCCGACTCATCTAATACCAACTTCAACAAATCGAAATGTTTCATTTTTAATGATTCATTTCGCCATTTATGTATTAAATTAATTAATCGGCTAAGGGTAGTTTTAATCTTAGGTTTTAAATTATTTTTTTCGATCAACTTGATGATTGAGTCTTCAAGGCATAATTTATTTGATTTACCAAAAGTATAAATTTGATTTAATGTACTTTCTCCAACTCCTCTTTTTGGTACGCCAATAACTCTTTCTAAAGCAAGGTCATCAAATTTTTGATTTATAATTCTTAAATAAGATACGGCATCTTTTATTTCAGCTCTTTCGTAGAATTTTATTCCACCTAAAACACGATAACCAATTCCAACTTGAAGGAATCTTTCCTCAAATTCTCGTGTTTGATATATAGCTCTAACTAAAATTGATACATTATTTAAAGAATATTTTTTTTTAAGTTTTTGCTCTATTATATCGCTAATTCCTAGAGCTTCTTCTTTGCCAGTACGGTAACAATTTAATTTTACAAGTTCACCTTGATTAGCTGAGGACCATAATTTTTTACCTACCCTGTTAGAATTATTTGAAATTAAATTTGATGCGGTATCTAAAATATTTTTTGTAGAACGATAGTTTTGTTCTAATTTAAATACTTTACAATTTTTATAAATTTGATCAAAAGTGAGAAAGTTTTTTATTTCCGCACCTCTCCAACTATAAATTGATTGATCATCATCACCAACGCAACAAATATTTTCATTTTCATTCACTAGTAGATTTAACCATTTATTTTGAATAAAATTTGTGTCCTGAAATTCATCAACCAAAATGTATTTAAAATTTTTTTGATAAATTTCTCTAATATCCTTATGTTCTTCAAAAAGTTTTACGCAGAATAAAATTAAATCGCCAAAATCAAATGCATTTAAATCTTTTGTTTTATCTTGATATATTTTGTAAACCTTTAATATTGATTTTAATATTGAACCTGATTTTTCAATTTTAACATCTTTTGGCAATAAACCTTTATTTTTCCATTGATCGATATGATA